>ULYD01002588.1_pt1 | contig 17701 bp, 8 predicted proteins | sample 1961831 | NCBI WGS metagenome assembly ULYD01 (sample SAMEA4835854, study PRJEB28245) | human gut metagenome | biome: gut microbiome; material: fecal sample | place: Denmark | collected 2008 | reverse complement strand
AAGATTACTATGAAGAATCAGAGGAAGTGATCGAAGAACCGGAAGAAGATTACTATGAAGAGTCAGAAGAAGTGATCGAAGAGCCGGAAGAAGATTACTATGAAGAGTCAGAAGAAGTGATTGAAGAACCGGAAGAAGATTACTACGAAGAAGCGGATGAAGTGATCGAAGAGGCGGAAGGAAACGCAGATGACGAGTATTTCTTCGGGGAAGATGACGCGGAAGAGATTCAGGACATTGAGGATGAGTTCACAGTAAATCCTGATTATTCGGGAGAGGATGACGACAGAGAGATTCCTGATGATGACGAGCCGATCGACATTATGTCGGCGACGACACCGCTTAGCCGTAAAGAGACTGCGAAGCTGATTGCGACAGGTAAGACTGCGCCGCTTCCGCTCGATGAGATCTCGGATGCATTGTCAATGGATACCGGTTTTGTCGTACATGGAAGATATGACCTTGAGATGCAAAGCGGTATCGGAACGAGAGCCGGACTTACAGAGGAACAGAAGAAACTGTTTTCTTACTTTGTTCCGGTGCGCGGAATGAGCGAACAGCTTGTCGATGTGCTTGAGCAGGATAAGAACTGTACGAACAGAAAAGGGACTTCGAGAACGGGCAACTTGCTTATCATTGGAAATAAAGGCAACGGAAAAACGGTTCTTGCCGTTGACGTCGTGAAAGCGATCCAGAAGCAAAGAGACATCCGTCAGGGCAAGGTCGCGATCGTGACAGGAGATTCTCTGAATAAGAAGAAGATCAGCGATATTGTCGAAAAACTTTACGGCGGCGCTCTGATCATTGAGAAAGCGTCCAAAATGAATGAAAAGACAGTTGCGCGTCTTAATAAAGCGATGGAGCAGGATACAGGCGAGATGCTGATCGTCTTGGAAGAGCAGAGAAAGCCGCTTGACAGACTGTTGTCATCGAACAGAGAATTCAGGAAAAAATTCACATCAAGACTGGAAGTGCCGATTTTCATCAACGATGAGCTTGTTACGTTCGGTCAGACGTATGCGAAAGAAAACGGATATCACATTGACGAGATGGGAATTCTTGCGCTGTATAGTAAAATTGATTCTCTGCAGAGGGAAGATCATTTTGTGACGGTTGCGGAAGTGAAAGAAGTTATGGATGACGCGATCCGTCATTCTCAGAAGGCGTCCGCGAAGAAATTGATGCGGAAAGTTTTTGGAAGAAATACAGACGAGTCAGACCGTATTATTCTTTCTGAAAAAGATTTTAATATATAAAGAAGCACGATAATAGACTATAATTTAAAATGTGTGCATAAATAGACAAAATACAAGAGAAACGGGCGGGAAAGAGCTGTCTGTTTCTCTTTATTTTTTGGACGGAATCAAGTATAATGAAACTATCACGGAAGCGGGCAGAAACGCTTCGATATTTTATTATGAGGAAACGGCGAGGTGGGCTTTTATGGCAAGGAGAAAAGGTGCGGGCAGAAACGCGGCAAAAAGTGCAGGCAAAGGCATCGTGAATCATGCAGCCGGCGGTATGGCGGGCAGTGCGGTGAAAAAGGCGTCAGGCGGCGCAAGCCGGAACAGGGCGAACAGTCCGGCGAAAAACACTGCGGCGGATGCGGCAAGTATGAAAGCGAATGAACATGCCTATGAGATAGGAGAATTGGATCATTACCTGTTTGGTCAGGGAAACCATTACGAGATCTATAAAAAATTAGGCGCACATAAAGTAGTGAACGACAAAACGGAGGGCGTTTATTTCGCGGTATGGGCGCCGAATGCGAAGAATGTGTCTGTAGTCGGGGAATTTAATGACTGGAATTTGGAAAGAGACAGAATGGAGCGTCAGGAGCCTCTAGGTATTTATGTGAAGTCTGTACCGGAAGCGAAAGAAGGACAGCTTTATAAGTTCTGTATTGAGACGCAGAAAGGCGAGCTTCTTTATAAGGCGGATCCGTTTGCAAATTATGCGGAGCTTCGTCCGGGAACGGCGTCTCGTATTACGGATCTTTCCCGTATAAGATGGACGGATGACGCATGGATGAAAGCGCGGAAGACATGGAATCATAAGAAGAATCCGATGTCGATCTATGAAGTTCATATGGGTTCGTGGATGCGTCACCCGGGAAGGGAAGATGAAGGATTCTACACATACAGAGAGTTCGCCGAGGCGATCGTAAAATATGTAAAAGAGATGGGATACACTCATGTAGAACTGATGGGCATTGCAGAGCATCCGTTTGACGGTTCGTGGGGATATCAGGTTACGGGATATTATGCGCCGACTTCAAGATACGGAAGTCCTGAAGATTTTGCATATCTGGTTGACCTTCTGCATAAAAACAATATAGGAGTGATTCTTGACTGGGTTCCGGCGCATTTTCCGAAAGATGCTCACGGGCTTGCTGATTTTGACGGAACTCCGACATTCGAGTATGCAGATCCCAGACTCGGAGAACATCCGGATTGGGGAACGAAAGTATTTGATTACGGAAAAGCGGAAGTGCGCAACTTCCTGATTGCAAACGCATTATTCTGGATCGAACATTTCCATGTGGACGGGCTCCGTGTGGATGCTGTTGCGTCGATGCTCTATCTTGATTACGGAAAACAGGACGGACAGTGGGTCGCGAACAAATACGGAGGCAACGAGAATCTTGAGGCGATCGATTTCTTTAAACATTTGAATTCGGTTGTTCTGGGACGGAACAAAGGCGCTGTGATGATCGCGGAAGAATCGACGGCATGGCCGAAGGTGACAGGATCGCCCGAAGACGACGGCCTTGGTTTCAGCCTGAAATGGAATATGGGATGGATGCACGATTTTACGGAGTACATGAAACTTGATCCGTATTTCCGTAAAAATGCACATCATATGATGACGTTTGCGATGCAGTATGCATACAGTGAAAATTATATTCTTGTGTTGTCGCATGACGAAGTTGTTCATCTGAAGTGTTCGATGATCAATAAAATGCCGGGACTTGGGTTCGATAAATTTGCCAACCTAAAAGCAGGCTATGCGTTTATGATGGGCCATCCGGGAAAGAAACTTCTGTTCATGGGTCAGGAATTTGCACAGCTTAGAGAATGGAGCGAAAAGAGAGAGATCGATTGGTTCCTGCTCGCCGAACCTGAGCACAGAGATATTCAGAACTGGTATCGGGATCTGCTTCATTTGTATAAAAACAATAAAGCTCTTTATGAAATGGACAATGATCCGGCGGGATTTGAGTGGATCAATGCGGATGATATTTTCAGAAGTATTTACAGCTTTGTAAGACATTCCAAGAATAAAGAAAAGAATTTGCTTTTCGTCTGCAACTTTACTCCTGTGGAAAGAGAAGATTACAGAGTCGGCGTTCCGACGAGGAAAACGCTGAAGCTTGTTTTGAACAGTGATGAGGAAAAGTACGGAGGAAAAGGGGAAAAACGTCCGCTTACTTACAAACCGGTGAAAAAGGAATGCGACGGTCAGGCGTATTCGATCGCATACCCGCTTCCGGCCTATGGTGTGGCAGTGTTTGAGTATTAAGATGTCAGGCAGCTTCTGACTTGAAACCGGAACCCCATTGGATTTAACCGGTGGGCGGTTCACTATTATATAAAAGGTAAAAAATGCAGAGCAAACTGCCGCAAAGTAGATGGGGGATTTTTTGAAATAGCCTGTCTGTTTTGCGGCGGTTTTGTTTTTACCGGCAAAGTGAGGAGGAACAGCAGATGAAAAATTATTCGGAAGATCCGAACAGACAGTATCATATACAAACTGCAAAAGGGGAAATCGGGAAGTACGTCATTATGCCCGGAGATCCGAAAAGATGTGTGAAGATCGCGCAATATTTAGATAACCCGGTGTTGATTGCAGATAACAGAGAGTATGTGACATATACAGGAACGCTCGATCAAGTGAAGGTAAGCGTTACATCTACGGGAATAGGAGGACCGTCGGCAGCTATTGCAATGGAAGAACTTTGTAGGTGCGGTGCGGATACGTTTATCAGGATCGGAACTTGCGGCGGAATGCAGACAGATGTGAAAAGCGGAGATATCGTTGTGTCAACAGGGGCGATCAGGATGGAAGGAACGAGCAGGGAGTATGCGCCGATCGAATTTCCGGCAGTGCCCGATCTGACAGTGACGAATGCGCTTGTGAAAGCTGTTAAATCAAAAGGATATCCGTTCCATACGGGAGTTGTACAGTGCAAAGATTCGTTTTACGGTCAGCATGAACCGGAGAGAAAGCCGGTAGGCTACGATCTGCTTCATAAGTGGGAGGCGTGGAAACAACTCGGCTGTCTTGCCTCGGAAATGGAATCGGCGGCTCTGTTTGTTGTGGCGAGCAGCCTTGGGGTGCGGGTCGGCTCGTGTTTTCTTGTGATCGCGAATCAGGAACGTGAGAAAGCAGGACTTGAGAACCCGGTAGTGCACGATACGGACATGGCGATCCGGGTGGCAGTGGACGCGATCCGCAGATTGATTTCCGAAGAACGGAAAAAAGAGTAGAATGCATATAAAGAAAATGACAACGAGAAGAAAAGAGCGGGAGAAAAGAAAAACGGAAAAATGAATGGGGGAGATAAGCGGGAAAAATAAATGAAAGAAAATAAACGCGAGAAAAGAAATGAGGGGAAAAAGCGGGAAAAATAAGTGAAAGAAAATAAATGCGGAAAATAAAGAGAGGAAATAAACGGTCAAATGAAGGATATGAATGAAAAAGAAATTTTACGGCATGTGGATCACACATTGCTGTCGCAGGAAGCTGTGTGGGATGAGATTCGTCAGGTATGTGATGATGCGGTGAAATATGATACGGCGTCAGTCTGTATTCCTCCAAGTTATGTGAAGCAAGCGGCGGAATATGTAGGCGGAAGAGTTCCGATTTGTACTGTGATCGGTTTTCCGAACGGTTACGAGACGACTGCCGTAAAGGAATTTGAGACAAAAGATGCGATCGCAAACGGAGCGGATGAGATCGATATGGTTATCAATATCGGATGGCTGAAAGACAGAAAATACGATCAGATCGAAGAAGAAATCCGCATTCTGAAAAATGCGTGCGGCAGTAAAGTTCTTAAAGTGATCATAGAAACATGTCTTTTGACAGATGAAGAAAAAGTGAAAATGTGTGAGATCGTCACTCGTTCGGGAGCGGATTATATTAAAACGTCCACAGGTTTTTCAAAAGCAGGCGCGACTTTTGACGATATCAGCCTGTTTGCGGATCATGTCGGCGGTAACGTGAAGATGAAAGCGGCGGGCGGCATTTCCTCGATGGAAGACGCGGAAAAGTTTCTGGAGCTTGGGGCAGACAGACTCGGAACGAGCCGCATTGTAAAAATCGTGAAAACGGAAGAAGAAAACCCGGCGGAAGGAACTTGTGAAATGGAATTATCGCAGGGAATGATCGCAAAGTTAATTGAGACAGCGACTGCACAACTGGCGTATTCATACAGTCCCTACTCGGGATTTAAAGTAGGCGCAGCTCTTTTGGCTGAAAGCGGCAGGATCTATACCGGATGCAATATAGAAAATTCTGCATTTTCACCGACAAATTGTGCGGAGAGAACTGCGTTTTTTAAGGCGGTGAGCGAAGGAGAAAGGAAGTTTCGCGCAATTTGCATCATCGGTGGAAAAGATATTTCAGAAACAGTATGTACGCCTCCTTGCGGAGTGTGCCGTCAGGTTATGGCAGAATTTTGCGATCCGAAGAAGTTCAAGGTGATATTGGCATCAGGCAGGGAAAAGTATAGAATCCTTCGGTTGGAAGAACTTTTGCCGTTTGGGTTTGGGTCGGAGTATCTGTAGGAACGATTGACAAGAAAAAGAAAACATGACATAATAAATTAACCAAAAGGTTAATGTGAGGGTGATGTATTGAGTGGAAATAACATATGCGAATGGAAAAGTTGAAAAATACTTTAAAGATTATAAAAAGATGCAAAAGAAACTGCCTTTTGAGTGGGTGAAAACAATAAAAAAGCATATGGACAGACTAAAAGCGGCGGAATGTTTTGGAGATTTTTTGAAATTGAGATTAGGAAAGCCTGAACAGTTAGAAGGATGCGAAAGTATTCGATATTCGTTGCATGTAGCGGCAAATGTAAGATTGATTATCGAGCCGAATGCCGAACAGGATACGGTTATGATTTGTACGGAAATAGAAGTGGAAGGAGTGAGTGATTATCATGGCAGCAAAGAAAATTGGTATATCCCGTGATTTAATAATTCACCCGGGAGAAACGATTGCAGACGTCTTGGAAGAACGTGGAATCACACAGAGTGAACTGGCGTCGAGTGCAGGCGTTTCTCCGGCTTACGTAAGCAATGTTATTGCCGGAAAGAAAGGGATATCTGCAAACTTTGCCAGAGGATTAGAGTATGCAATCGGAGTACCAAAGTCTTTTTGGCTGAATCTTCAGGCGAACTATGAGGCGGAACTTTTGGAAGCAAATGAATTACAGACGATTACGGAAGAAGAGCGTATCGTGAGGGAAGACTTAAAAGAAATTGTGAAATACTTTAGAGAAAGAGGCATGATGCCTAGTCGTGAAAATAAAGATGATTCGATACTTTCTCTTCGTAAAATTCTGCAGATTAGTAATTTGGTAAATTTAAATGAAATAATTCCCGGGGGAGCATTTCGGATGTCCGGAAACTTATCGGTAAATAGAAATGTGTTGGGGGCATGGATTCGTTTGTGTCAAATTTTGGAGAATAATCAAAATGTTTCAACAAAGTTTGAAGTAGAGCATATAAACGAATTGATAGGTAAAATAAAAAATGTTATGTGTCAGAAGAATGTGGATTTTCAAAATCATTTGAAAACTGTATTGGGAGAATATGGCATAGATTTTTCTGTTGTGAAAAATTTTAGAGGAGCGCCTGTGCAAGGGTATATTTTTCGGCGGAGCGATGGGGTGTATCAAATGGTTTTGACGATAAGGGGAGCGTTTGCGGATATTTTTTGGTTTTCTTTATTTCATGAACTGGGACATATTGTAAATGGAGATATAGGTAAAAGTATTAAATTTATAGATGACGGGAGTGATGTGGATAAGGAGACGGCAGCAGATCTTTTTGCGAGAGATAGACTTTTGTCACCGGAGAGTTATGCAAGTTTTATCCAAAAAGGAGACTTTACATTTGAAGCAATCTGTAGTTATGCACGGACTCAGAATGTGATGCCTTACATTGTTATCGGAAGACTTCAAAAGGAGAAATATCTGGATTATCATCAGTATAGTAATTACAAATTGCGGTATAAATGGGGAGACTGTTCATAAGAATAAAGTGGATACAGTATTGATTTATTGGGAATAAGGGCAAGATATAAGAGTGTTGTACAGGGAGATGGGATAATGGAAATGTATAAAAGAATATTTGTAATCGTTCTTGATTCTCTCGGGATCGGGGCGATGCCGGATGCGGCTCGGTTCGCAGATGAAGGCGCGGATACGTTCGGACATATTTTGGAGAAAACAAAAACTTTGAATATTCCGAATCTTCGCAGGCTTGGGTTTCTGAACTTAAAGTGCGGCGGAGATATGAAAGGCGTCGAGTCTCCCGAGGGGCGCTTCATGCGGATGCGGGAAGCGAGCAACGGAAAAGATACGATGACCGGACACTGGGAGATGATGGGGATTAAAACGGAAAAGCCGTTTCGGACTTTTACGGAACATGGATTTCCGGCAGAATTGATCAAGGAGCTGGAGAAACAGTGTGGGAAAAAGGTGATCGGAAATAAAAGCGCGAGCGGTACTGAGATTATAGAAGAGCTGGGCGAGGAAGAGATTCGTACAGGATCTATGATCGTGTATACGTCGGCGGATTCGGTTATGCAGATCTGCGGAAATGAAGAGACTTTCGATCTGGAAGAACTGTATCGGTGCTGTGAGACTGCAAGGCGGATCACGATGAAAGATGAATGGCGCGTAGGAAGGGTGATCGCAAGACCGTATATCGGAATGAAAAAAGGTGAGTTTAAAAGGACGAGCAATCGGAGAGACTACGCGTTGAAGCCGCCGGCGCCCACTGTTTTAAATGCTCTGAAAGATGCGGGGAATGATGTGATCGGCGTGGGAAAGATTCATGACATTTTCTGCGGGGAAGGGATTACGAAAACATATCATTCGGAAAGTTCCGTTCATGGGATGGAACAGACGATCGATCTGTGCAAAGAGGAATTTACGGGACTGTGTTTTGTAAACCTTGTTGATTTTGACGCATTATGGGGGCATCGGAGAAATGTAGAAGGGTATGGCAAAGAGATCGAAAAGTTTGATGAGAAACTCGGCGTTTTGCTGGAATGTCTTTCGCAGGATGATCTATTGATCCTGACCGCAGATCACGGGAATGATCCGACATACAAGGGAACGGATCATACGAGAGAGTATGTTCCTTTCCTTGCATACAGCAAAAGAATGCAGGCGGGAGGTCCGCTTCCGGAAGCAGAGACGTTTGCGGTGATAGGGGCGACTGTAGCAGAGAACTTCGGAGTAGATATGCCGAAAGGAACGATAGGATATTCTGTTTTAAGCAGGCTGCAGCAGTAGTAAACCGTGAAAATGTAAAAAAATCAAAGCGGAAGTAGGATGAAAAACTGTAAAAATGTAAAAAACCGGACAGTTAAAGCTGTGAAAACTTATAGAAATATGAAAAGTTAAAAAGCCGGAAGTCGGAAAAAATGTAAAAAATGAAAAGCCGATGAGAATACAGGATAAAAATATAGGAAAATATAGAGAGAAAAGTGAAAATTAAGGATTGTCGGAAAACTTAATTTATTGTATAATATTCGATTGAGAAAATGAAATGAGAACATGGGACAATACAGGAGGAAGAAAGATGGCAAAAAGAAATGATATCCACAAGGTACTTATCATCGGCTCCGGCCCGATCATTATCGGACAGGCTTGTGAATTCGATTATTCCGGAACACAGGCTTGTAAAGCATTGAGAAATTTAGGATACGAGATTGTATTGGTGAATTCAAACCCGGCGACAATCATGACGGATCCGGAGATTGCTGACGTTACTTATATTGAACCTTTGAATGTTGACAGAATAGAACAAATCATAAAAAAAGAAAGACCTGATGCATTACTGCCGAATCTCGGTGGACAGTCCGGTCTTAATTTATGCTCAGAACTGGCGCAGGCGGGCGTTTTGGAGAAATATAACGTAGAAGTTATCGGCGTACAGGTCGATGCGATCGAGCGAGGAGAAGACAGAATCGAATTTAAGCACACGATGGATCAGCTCGGTATAGAGATGGCTCGAAGCGAGGTTGCATATTCTGTAGACGAGGCTCTTGCGATTGCGGAGAAGCTTGGATATCCGGTAGTTCTTCGTCCTGCTTATACGATGGGCGGCGCAGGCGGCGGTCTTGTATATAATGTAGATGAATTGAAAACAGTATGCGCCAGAGGTCTTCAGGCAAGTCTTGTAGGTCAGGTTCTTGTAGAAGAATCTATCTTGGGATGGGAAGAGCTGGAACTTGAAGTTGTCCGCGACGCAGAGGGCAATATGATCACTGTATGCTTTATCGAAAATATCGATCCGCTCGGCGTTCATACAGGAGATTCTTTCTGCTCCGCTCCGATGCTTACGATCTCAGAAGAAGTTCAGCAGCGTCTGCAGGAAAAATCTCATAAAGTAGTAGATTCTGTTAAGGTGATCGGCGGCTGTAACGTACAGTGGGCGCATGATCCGAAGACAGACAGAGATATCATTATCGAGATCAACCCGAGAACGTCTCGTTCTTCGGCGCTTGCATCGAAAGCGACAGGATTCCCGATCGCGCTTGTATCCGCAATGCTTGCGACAGGCATGACGCTGAAAGATATTCCGTGCGGAAAGTACGGTACATTGGATAAATACGTTCCTGACGGAGATTATGTTGTGATCAAGTTCGCGCGCTGGGCATTTGAGAAATTCAAAGGTGTGGAAGACAAGCTTGGAACACAGATGCGTGCGGTAGGCGAAGTAATGAGCATCGGTAAGAACTTCAAAGAAGCGTTCCAGAAAGCGATTCGTTCTTTGGAGACAGGAAGATACGGACTCGGTCATGCGAAAGATTTTGACGGAAAAACAAAAGAAGAGCTTCTCAAGAGTTTGCGGTATGCGACAAGCGAGCGTTACTTTGTTATCTACGAAGCGCTGAGAAAAGGAGCTTCTGTAGAAGAGATCCATGAACTGACAAAAGTAAAACACTATTTCCTTGAGCAGATGAAAGAGCTGGTGGAAGAGGAAGAGGCTCTGCTTGCGTTTAAGGGAGGTTTGCCGGAAGACAATGCTCTTATCGCGGCGAAAAAAGACGGATTCTCTGATAAATATTTAAGCCAGATTCTTGAAGTGGATGAGGATGAGATCCGCAATAAGAGAATCAGCCTCGGCGTTGAGGAAACGTGGGAAGGCGTTCATGTAAGCGGAACGCAGGACAGAGCATATTACTATTCGACATATAACGGAACGGACAAAAACCCGATCAGTGAAGAGAAACCGAAGATCATGATCTTAGGCGGGGGACCGAACCGTATCGGACAGGGAATCGAGTTTGACTATTGCTGTGTACATGCGTCTCTTGCTTTGAAAAAGCTTGGTTTCGAGACGATCATTGTCAACTGTAACCCTGAAACGGTATCTACAGACTATGACACATCTGATAAACTGTATTTTGAGCCGCTTACACTGGAAGACGTACTGAGCATTTATAAGAAGGAAAAACCGGTCGGAGTGATCGCGCAGTTCGGAGGACAGACTCCGCTGAACCTTGCGGCAGATCTGGAAAGAAACGGCGTGAAGATCTTAGGTACGGCTCCGTCTGTTATCGATCTGGCGGAAGACCGCGATCTGTTCCGTGAAATGATGGATAAGCTTGAGATTCCGATGCCTGAGTCGGGAATGGCTGTTACGGTGGACGATGCTCTTGAAATTGCCGAGAAGATCGGTTATCCGGTTATGGTGCGTCCGTCTTATGTACTTGGCGGCCGTGGCATGGAAGTTGTATATGATGCGGAAAGCATGGTAGGATATATGAAAGCAGCAGTCGGTGTGACACCTGACCGTCCGATTTTGATCGACCGTTTCCTCGGACATGCAACAGAATGTGAAGCAGACGCGATCAGCGACGGCACACATGCGTTTGTTCCGGCGGTTATGGAACATATCGAGCTTGCGGGAGTACATTCCGGAGATTCGGCATGTATTATTCCTTCTAAAAATATTTCGGAAGAAAATGTAAAGACGATCAAAGAATATACGAGAAAAATCGCAGAAGAGATGCATGTGAAAGGTCTTATGAACATGCAGTATGCGATCGAAAACGGAAAAGTGTACGTATTGGAGGCGAACCCTCGTGCGTCAAGAACAGTGCCGCTTGTATCGAAAGTATGTAATATCCGCATGGTTCCGCTTGCCATCGACATTGTGACAAGTGAACTGACAGGAAGACCTTCACCGGTTCCGGCGTTAAAAGAGCAGAACATTCCGTACTACGGAGTAAAAGAAGCGGTATTCCCGTTCAATATGTTCCCGGAAGTAGACCCGCTGCTCGGACCGGAGATGAGATCGACCGGAGAAGTGCTCGGATTGTCCAAATCTTTCGGCGAAGCATTTTATAAGGCTCAGGAAGCAACACAGACAAAGCTTCCGCTTGAAGGTACGGTGCTGATCTCTGTAAGCAATCGTGATAAGCCGGAAGTTGTGGAAGTTGCGGCTGATTTTGCAAAAGCGGGATTCAAGATCATTGCGTCAGACCATACTTGCAGCCTGCTTAAAGAGAACGGAATCGAAGCAGAGAAGATCAATAAGCTTCAGGAAGGCCGTCCGAATATGCTTGATGTGATCACGAACGGAAAAGTTGACATGATCGTGAATACACCGTCAGGAAAAGAAAGTAAGAATGACGACAGCTATTTGAGAAAAGCTGCGATCAAAAAGAAAGTTCCGTATATGACGACAATGGCTGCTGCGAAAGCTGCCGCAAACGGAATTCTTGCAGTGAAGAAACATGGAAGCAAAGAAGTGAAATCACTTCAGGAAATTCACGGAGAAATTACGGACAAAGAATAGTATGATTCATTAATATAAGACAGGTTTTATGAAGATGCCGGCCGCATTTGCGGTTAGGCATCTTTTGTATAAAATGAAAGATATTTTCCTTTGGCAAATCAATCAGATGGTGTATATGTGAAAAAAATCAATAAAAATAAAGCTAAAATAGCCATATTATACAAAAAGCATAGATAAAAAGAAAAAAATACAAAAGAAGTGATAAAAAGTGTAAATATTATTGGGGGGGTAATGCTATCATTTATAAGATGATGGGCGTAATGTGGTGAGCACATTCGTACATTACATTTTAAAAAGAAGGAGAGAAGTTTATGAAAAAGAGAATGTTCCATAAGGGAATGGCTGCGGTTCTCGCGGTATCGCTGACAACCGGCGGGGCTCTTCCGTTTATGGCTCAGACGGTTCATGCAGAAGACACTGCGGCAGAGCAGGGGCAGACGCCTGAGAAAAAGAGCGGTACTGTAACTCTTGAGAAGAAGAACGATGGTACGTATGTCTTCGGAAACGAATATCTGAAAAGAACGTTTGCCGTAAGCGCAGACAAAGTATTGTCAACAAAAGAGATTACAAACTATCGTACCGGAACTCCGACTGTGTTCACACCGCAGGCGGGCAGTGAAGAGTTTATAATCAACACGCTTGACAATAATTCCGAAGGGGAAGACAGCGGATTCGTAGCGCCTAAGAAAAAGTTGGAGACGACAGGTTGGAAGGCAACGGCGGACAGCGTTGCAGAGAATGAAGCGCCGAATGGCGGAGCAGACAAGATGTTCGACGGTGATAATAATACATATTATCATTCTAAATATGGGGATGGCGTGGATGCAGCGGTGAAAGAGTATCCGCATAATATTTATGTCGATTTTGGTTCGCAGAAGTCGTTCCAGTCTCTTCGCTATCAGCAGAGAGTGGATCAAAATGGAACTCCCACAGTGAGCGGGCATGTGAAAGGTTATAAGATTTATACCGGGGATAGCATCGATGCTCTGAAAACAACAGACGGTGCAAAACTGGTTGGTCAAGGTTCTTTTGAAAATAAAAAAGAAACATATGTGAACTTGGACGAAAAAGTGACAGCGCAGTATGTTCGTATTGAGTTTGTTGATTGTTATGAACCGTCAGCTGCAAATGTAAGCAAAGACGTAGCCTGCTGTTCGGAATTTGACTTTTTTGAAGATACAGCGACGTTCCCTGTAGTGGATAACGCGACACAGCTTAAGACGAGCGAAATGAAAGTGCAGGGCGAACCTCAACTGACAGAAAAGGACGGAGTGAAAACGCTGACGTTTACGTTTGAGCCGAAGAGAGTAAGAGGTGTAGATTACACGATCAAAGAAGTGATCACGATGAAAGACGGAGATTCTTTCATGAGAAAACACCTCGATATTTCTGTTGGGGAAGGGCAGGCAGAAAAAGCGAAGATCGATTATATCGATCTGGAAAATATGAACATCGCACAGACTGATCTGAAACAGAATGAATACTGGACGATCAGTGACACTATGGCGGACAATCCTGACATGGGCGGAATGAAAGGCGATTATCTGGAGCTTGGACAGCCGTACTATGTAGGTGCGATGTACTGGGGATGTGAGTTCCCGGAGACAGAGAACAAAATTAAAGGTTCTAATTCCTTTATCCGTTACTACTATGGAAAATCATTGAAATCCGATGATAAGTTTGAGTATAACGAAGGAAACGAAAACGGAAAGATGACGACGTGGGACGCTGTCGTAGGAGCTGCCCGAAGCAGAGATTACAGCGTGACACAGAGCGATTTCTATGAATATATCGAGACGATCGCAATAGATACGGAGTTCCGTCAGCAGTACAACTCATGGTACGACAACATGAAGGAGATCACGGACGAGATTATTCAGAAGAGTTTCTTCGAGATTGAGAAAGGATTCACACAGTACGGGATAGCTCCTCTTGATTCTTATGTTGTAGACGATGGATGGACGAATTACAGCTCCTTCTGGGATTTTAATAATAAGTTTCCGAATGAGCTTTACAACTCCAGTCTGCAGGTGAATCAGCTTGCGTCCAACTTCGGACTGTGGCTTGGACCAAGAGGCGGATATGGAACAGAAAGAACGATTGCGAATTGGATTGCAAGTAATGGTTTGGGTTCTGTAAATAATCAATCGGGTGGAGATATTAATATTTCTGATGCGAGATATCTGACGAAATTGAATAAAGATGTTTTCTGCGAGTATCAGGATAAGTTTGATATCAACTACTGGAAACTGGATGGAATGCTCTTAAATCCATCGACAGAGCAGTCCGAATATTATGTGACAGGTAATCCGCTTTATACGATTTCAGAGACATACGAGAGATGGACGGATATTTTTGAAGATATGCGTGACAACAGAGCGGGAAAAGACCTTTGGCTTAATATGACTTCTTACACAAACCCGAGTCCGTGGCACGTTCAGTGGGTGAACAGCGTATGGATGCAGAATACGGGAGATACAGGTTATACGGATAGCTTTAATGCAACGGATGAAGAAGCGATGCTTACATACCGTGACAACGCTTATTATAACTTCTTAAATGAAAGAGAGTGGCAGCTTCCGAACAAATATTTTTATAACCATGACCCGGTTTACGGATTGACTGCAAACGATGCTTATCATAGACCGGATATCAAATATACAGATGATGAGATGAGAAATCACCTGTATATGCTCGGAACGAGAGGAACGGCATTCTGGGAGTATTATTATAGTTACTCCATGTTTGATGACAATAAATGGCAGATCAACGCGGAAGCGGCAAAATGGATCGAAGACAATTTCGACATTCTTCAGAAATCACAGATGTTCGGCGGAAAACCGAATGACGGAAATGTTTACGGATATTCCTGCTGGAACGGAAAAGAGGGAATTCTCTCGATCAGAAATCCGAAGAATGAAGCACAAAGTTATAAAGTAACTTATGACAGACTGATCGGCGTCGGAGAAGATCTCGGAACTGTTTACGGAAAGGTTGTCGTAGGAGATCAGAGACACCAGACAGATGAACCGCTTACATATGGCAAGGAAGTGACATACACGCTTAATCCGAAGGAAGTTTTGATCCTGCAGTTTGGTGAGAAAGATGAAACTCCTGCGAAAATCCTTTCTGTAGAAGGAAACGGAAAAGAAGCAGAAGTTGAATTTGACGAGACGATCCGTACGCCGGAAGCGGGAATGTTTAAGGTAGACGGATACGAAGTGACAAAGGCAGAATTGAAAGCCGACAGACGTACAGTGAAACTGACTTTGGATAAGGAACTGAAAGATGCCCGGACAGTGAGCGTAAGTGTAGACGGCGTGAAAGATACTGTCGGAAATACTTCAAAAGTAAGCGCGCAGAATGATGCGTTTAAAGACGGCATCATAACAGGAGTGATCAGCGATGATCTGAAAGACGGAGCTGTATCGACAAAAGCGAAATACTCTGTCGACGGACACGGCGGATTTACTGTAACAGGTAAGATCAAGACAGATTCAAAAGACGTGGTACTTGCAGAGCAGAAAGGCGCTTATAAAGTCGGCATTGACGGCGAAGGATATCTGACGTTTGAGTTTAACAATATGAAGATCACATCGAAATATGATCAGAAGACGGTTGATAAAGCAAACGACAGCTACACAAGCGAGACGAAAGGAATTGCGGCTGACGGTAAAGAGCATCAATTCTCTGCTGTAAAAGAAATTAACGGAATGATCAAACTTTACCTTGACGGAAAAGTGGTTGCTTCAACATACAGCGAAGATAAAGCAAATCCGGAGATCGCAAAAGGCGAAACGATATTTGCGCAGGGTCTGACAAAAGACGAAGTTTCTTATATTACAGTTCTCGACAGATCGCTTGCATATGATGAAGTGAAAGATCTGATCGATACAGAAGATAATGTTGTTCTTGCAAAGAACAATCCGAAAGTAAAAGTTACCGCTTATGATGCAACTGTTAATACGGCAGTGGCAGAGAAACCGGACAGACCGTTTAGCATGGTAAACGACGGCGTGAAGAGTACGGCGAATTATCTGGAGCTGACAGATACGAGCGACAGCCAGAACCATTCCCGTTACGTGCAGTTCGATCTCGGAGACGAGTATGATCTGATGAAGATCCATATGACAAGATACTGGGATGGTTCAAGAAAATACGGACCGACAGTGATCCAGTTAAGTACAGACGAGAACTTTGCGGCAGACAAAACGACAACGGTATATAACTCCGATAAAGACAATGTACATAAACAGGGCGCGGGCAAAGATGAGTTTTATGTCGAGACGGCAGCAGGCAAAGAGATGTGGAACGCAGAAAACAGTGAACCTGTAACAGCTCGCTACATCCGTGTCTATGTAAACGGAAGAGAAAATAATCAGGGTACGTCTGATCATATCGTCGAGTTCGAGGCTTACGGTGCGAAAGACGGCGGAGCGATCATCCGTCCGGACAGACCGGAAGAGCCGGAGAAACCGGTACTTACAGGCGTGACAGCGTCAGTTGAAAAGGCAGAACTGAAAGTCGGCGAGACAACAAAGGCAACAGCAACGATCATGCCGGAAGGTGCAGAAGGCGTAGAGCTTGCATGGACGTCTTCCGATGATAAGATTGCAACAGTAGATAAGGACGGAAACGTTAAGGCGGTTGCAGAAGGAACGGCAACGCTGACTGTAACGGCGACACAGGGAAGCGGAGACGGCGCGGTAACAAAAACAGCTACTGTGGATGTAACGGTAATAAAAGACGGCGGAACAGATCCGGAACCGGAGAAACCGGTACTTACAGGCGTGAAAGCGTCAGTTGAAAAGGCAGAACTGAAAGTCGGCGAGACAACAAAGGCAACAGCAACGATCATGCCGGAAGGTGCAGAAGGCGTAGAGCTTGCATGGACTTCTTCCGATGACAAGATTGCGACAGTAGATAAGGACGGAAACGTTAAGGCGGTTGCAGAAGGAAAAGCAACGCTGACTGTGACAGCGACACAGGGAAGCGGAGACAGCGCGGTAACAAAAACAGCTACTGTGGATGTAACGGTAATAAAAGACGGCGGAACAGATCCGGAACCGGAGAAACCGGTGGTACTTACAGGCGTGAAAGCGTCAGTTAAGAAAGCAGATCTGAAAGTCGGCGAGACAACAAAGGCAACAGCGAAGATCACACCGGAAAAGGCAGAAAATGTAACATTTGCATGGGCTTCTTCCGATAAAAAAGTTGCAACGGTAGATGCTGACGGCAATGTAAAGGCAGTCGGCAAAGGAACAGCGAAGCTGACAGTGACAGCGACACAGGGAAGCGGAGCGGATGCAGTGAAAGTAACTGACACTGTGAAAGTAACGGTTACAAAAGACGGCGGTCAGACACCGCAGGAGGATGGAAAGACACCTCCGAAGACAGGAGACGAAACAGCGCCGTTCTTCCCGTTTGTACTTGCACTTGCGGCAGGCGCAGTGGTCATGATCACGAGAAAAAAGAACGGATAAACAAAGATACGCAGAAAAGATCAAAATAAAAAATTGATACTTAAAAAGGATTGTCGTGTGAGCGGCGATCCTTTTCTGCATTATCGGATATTCCGGTTTCTGATCGCGCAGAACCTTCAGGGAGGACGTCTGCGCCGCAGCAGGCAAGTTTACAGCTTTACG
>ULYD01074515.1_pt1 | contig 17720 bp, 8 predicted proteins | sample 1961831 | NCBI WGS metagenome assembly ULYD01 (sample SAMEA4835854, study PRJEB28245) | human gut metagenome | biome: gut microbiome; material: fecal sample | place: Denmark | collected 2008 | reverse complement strand
GTAGATGTCCTCATAGCCCAGGCAGCAGATATTGTTCACCTGCGTCACCTTTGCAGCACCATACTCGTCCTTGTCCACATACCAGGCATATTGGTGCACTCTGTTCTCGTCCACCAGACTGTTTGTCACATTCGGGTTGATTGCCTTTGCGCCCTCATAGCCTATGGTGTCCTGCATGCCTCTTGACATCGTACCGCCAGTCGTGCGCATATTCGTATGCGAGCCAGCGCCACACTGCTCCTGCATGTTTCTCCTGCCATACTTCGCGTATGCAAGGTTCGCAATGCGGAAGTGCATCAGAGCGTCAATCTGCTGCATACCTCGCTGCACGCTGTAATAATGGAAGTCCGTCCATGTCATGCTTGCAGTGGTGCTGCCGCCCGTTATGCAGGCACGCAGCTTGCTGCCCACTACAGAACTGCCCACTACAGCGCACAGATGCTCCTCGTTGGCAAACCATTCAGGCTCCATATCCTCTATCTTGCTGCTGTTGGACAGCACCACCTTGTCAAACTCGGCTGTGTTCAATATAGAGAAGTACAAAGTCTTGGCTCCCTCAGGCACATCGCTGATGAGATACATGCCGGCCTCAAATCTGTTTCCCAACGTTGGCACCACGATGCTCTTCACCACATTGCCGTTCACGTCGGCAAATGCGCTGCCCACAAGGTTCGTGCCTGGCACACTCGGCCAGCGAACACGCTTGTGCTTCGACACATCCACCACGCACACCGAATAAGAGCTGTCCGTGCTCATGGCATTTGTTATGGTGTCCCTGCCACTCATCACTTTCCTGCCTTTAGTGTAACCGCCCTGCACCGCCTTGATGTCATCAAGCGTCAATACGTCCACATTCGGCACAGCCGGCATGTGATCCTTGTCCTTCGAGCTGTAGCAGCTGTAGTCCTTGCTGTTCAAGAAGTCATTGATACCCTTGCTCCAGAAGAAAGGCTCGTGCATCATCAGGTCACCCTCGCTGCCGTCAAGTTTGGCAGGGGTTCCGTCGGCATACTTGGTACTGTCCTTATCGTCAAGCTCCAAGTAAGTCATCTCGCCGTCCAGATTGTTCACCACGGTATCGACATTCGCCATGTTCACGTTCCTCGTGGTCGCCTTCTTTGTCACCTTCGCCAGCACTCTGTGGCGGTTCTTCAGTATAGCAGCCACATGGCCGCTTGGCTTGTAGTCGTTGCCGTACTTGTAGCCCGTGCCGTTATCCAGGTTCGAGAGATTTGCATCGTCTGCCACGCTCTCGTCGCTCTCCAGCATTGTGTATTCAGGCTGCTCGATGTTCAACTCCGGGTAGTGCTCGATGTATGCAGCATAGGTCTCATCATCAACGTAACGAGTCAGCCGGTATGTGCCCACCAGTCGGCAGCTCTCCACGTTTCCGCCATTCTCGTCCACACCGCCCGTCTGCATCAGTGAGGCCAGCAGGCTGCCGTCGCCTTCCATGTCGATGCCGGTCACACGCAGATACTTCACGTTTCCGCACCTTGCGTGCAGCGTCTGCCAGTCCACACCCGGACAATTGTCAACCACAAGTCTGTTGATGTTGCTTGTGCCCTCCAGCGTCAGACCGCCGGTCGTCAGTTTGCTCAGGTAGCGTAGTTCCAGTGTCTGCAACGTTGCCGGGAGCGTTACGCTCGTCAGCGGAGCACCCTGTGCGAAGTTCACGCCGGTCAGGGCTGTCTTGCCTGCCTTCAGTGTCTCCAGCTTCGTGTTGTTGCTCAAGTCTATGCCTGTGAAGCTGCCTGACTTCAAGCCGGTCATATTCAGAGTACGCAAGTTTCGGCAGCCGTTCACCAGCAATGCGTTCAGCGTTGTCTGTGTCTGGCCGCAGCTCACGTCAAGCGTCCGCAGGGCGGAACAGTTGTTCAGGTTCAGAGTCTGGAGTATGGCATGGCTCACGTCCGTCAAGTCAAGCCCCATGATGCGGCTCGCACCGTAGATGTATTGCGGGTCATTCACGATGAGGTCCGTGTCAAGCGTCAGTTCCACCTGACTTCCCGTGTCCTCCGCAAGCACTGCGCTCTGGTGCGGAGTACCGCTCGTATAGCCGTACCCGAAGAAATACCGCTCGCTCGCCGTGATTCTTATCTTCCGGTTGTCACTCCCGAACTTATAGCCGAAGTAGGCCGCGAAACTGTCCTTTCTGTATGTACCGCACACATACTGGCTGTCCAGCAATGCAAAGCGGTTCTGGATGGTATAGGTGCGGTGCGCATATCGGCTGCCCTGGAGTGCATAGAGATAGTCATAGTGACTCGTAGTGCCGTCAGCCGTCGTCACACCCTCCGTCAGCGGTTTGATGTACTTGTAGATGCCGTCCTTGTTGTAGATGCGCTCACACCAGTTGCCCATCATCTCCTCATTGAACACCTTCAGCACATACTCCAGCGACATCGTGCTTCGCAGCTTGTCTGCCACCTCCCTCAGTTTGTCCGGGCAGCCTCTCACAAGTTCCCACAATACGGAGTCGTGTCCTGCAAACGCATACGAGCCGATGCTCTCGTCCATCGTCTCCCACGTTATCGTGTAGTCGTATTTCAGAACCGAGTCGTTGCGCTCACCGAACACCGTGTCCATGTCGTATGGGATGAAATACCATATCTTGCCGTCCCACGTCACGAGCATCATGTTCTTCGCACGGTTGTCCACAGCCATGAAGTAGTCCGTTATCAGATACCATGCAAATGGCGAGTCGTTGCCGAAGTATTCCGCATATTCGTTCAGGAATTTCGTCGGGTTGCCCTTGCACGAGTATATCCACTCCCAAAGGCGCTTCACTGCCGCCTTGTCGTCCTCATGCGCCGTCGCCCATGTGTCGTCGGCCTTGAAGCGGAACTCCAGAGCATCGTCAAACGTGTCCATGTTGCTCGTACCGAACAGGCACAATGTCTCCGAGTTGTTCAGGAACTCCAGGCAGATACACTTGTTGCGCCCGCCCTTCAGTGCAGCCTCGTCATTGAAGCCCTCGATACCCTCAAAGCCGTAGATGATGCCGCTGCCGCTCTTCTCGTTGTTGAAGTTGTACTTGCCAAGATACACGTTCTCACCCGTGCCGTTGTTGTCGTAGAACAAATCTATCGGGAAACCGTCCACGCCGATTCTCACATCATAGTTGCCCTTGTAGGCCATTTGTGGCGGAGTCAGCCAGCCGCATCTCTTCCAGATGTCGTTCACCACTCTCACCGCACCCGTATTGTGCGTAGAAGAAGAGTCCGAGAAGTCCGCCTTCAGACAGAATATGTCTATCGGTCTTGCACCTGGTTTGAACGAATATTTGAAGTCCGCAACCTCCACACCGTTCACATACAGCTTAGTGCCGTACTTCGTCGAGCGGCTGAAGTAGATGCGGTAGTTCTTTCTCGGGTAGGTCGTCGATGAGGTGCCTTGTATTCTCAGTCCGCACTGGTAGATGATGAAGTCATACTCCTTACCGTAGGCAGAGTAGAAGTAGATGTCCACCGGAACCTCAAACTTCTTGTTGTTCGTCTGGTTCACAAGGTTCACGTCACCCACGATCCTCATCACGCTCTTGCCCATCGCACGCAGTTTGTCTATATCGACATCAGTGCCCTCGTCGTCCATCACCTGGTTCTTCTCGAACAGCACCACCATCTCGTCGCTCGTCGGGCGGTCCACCATGTAGTTCGCCAGTTCCTCATCATCGCCCAAGGCACGGTTATACACGCGCAGGTTCCGCACCTCCACATCCGCGCTCTCGCTCGTGATCCTGATGTTCGTCGGTTCTGCCTGGAGCAGCGAATCCGTCGAGGCATACTGCTTCGCGCCGCATAGGATGCCGTTCACATACAGCATCATCAGTCGGTTACCCTTCTTCTCCTGCACCACGAAGGCTATCTTCAGTGTCATACCGCTTGCAAACTTAGTGCCTACTTCCGAACCTGCGCCCGTCCGCATCAGTGCCTCCTGCGTCGTCAGTCTGAAACCCACGCTGCCGGTCATGCAGTCCACCACCGTACCCCTGCGGTCGGTCACGTTCGTGCATGTCAGCTCCATCTCGTAGGTCGCGCCCGTGGTGGTCGCGTCGTTGCCGAAAGGCTTGTACCCGATTTCAACATTCGCGCCGTTCGTCAGCTTCAAGGCATCTCCCGTCCAGCCGTTGCTCTGCCAGTCAAAACCTTCAAACACCGTTTGAACGTCGTTATAACGCCATTCAGCAGGCTCGCTCTCGGCATTGCTTCTGCCGGCTGCCGTCAGTTTCAGTACGAGTCCTGCTGTCGCCTCGCTCAGGTCAATGCCGCTCTCCGTCACCTTCACGTTCAGCTTGTATTCCGTAGTGCCGCACTTCAGCACCATCGCCACATCGCCCTGCTCCAGGAAACGGTTTGTATATACCTGCGTAGTCCTCGGAACGCTCACCGTCTGCGTCCGTATGCCGTCTCTCCACACACCTACGGTCGCCGGGGTCGTTGTCGGGTCATACGCCACAAAGTCAAATCTCACCTGCTCATACTGACCGGTTTCAATAGTCGGGGTCAGATGGTCGTCCGCAAAAATGCGTCCGTCACCGAAGGTCAGCTTCGTGCCGATATACGGGGCGTTATGTCCGGCCTTCAGAATGTCAAAGTAGATGCTCTCACTCTTCAGCGTCAGCTCCGCGCTCGCCTCCATCTCGGCGACGATCTGCACCGTGTGCCGGCCGATGCTCACTCCCGACATCGACAAGGAGAAACTGCCGTTCGTCGTGCCGCTTCTTTTCACCGTCTGCGAGTCCCACTGGTGTCCGTCCAGATACAGCGTCACGGTTTTGTCGCCGCTTCCGCTCACCGCAAAGGGGATGCTCACCGCCTCGCTCACGCCGTAGCCGCCCTTGGCGACACACTCGGCTATGTTGAAGCTGCTGCTCAGCGCAAGGGTCACAGCCTTCACGCTCACATAGCTCTGCCTCGTCTGTGTCTTGCCGGTGGTCGGGTCGGTTGTGGTAGCCCTCACATAGATGTCTGTCGTTCCGAGCAGCAGGTATTTCGTCAGATCCAGGGTATAGGTTCCCTTGCTCACATCATGCTGCGTGTCTGCATACATCACGGTCGCGCCCCTCTTCATCTCAATGCTGACTGTTGCCTTCTGGCCCGTGGATGTGCCTTTCTCGTCACCGCTGGTGTACTGGTGGTCATACGTCCATGTCAGCATCGCGCTGTCACCTTCCTTTATGATGGTCTTGCTGACGGCTGCATCCAGCACGATTTTCGTGGTCGAAGCGTCACCGCCTCCACCGCCGCTTCCTGCCGGAATGTCCGCAGACGCTATCTCCGCACCGCTCTTGTTGGTCAGTGCCAGGCGCACGCTGCTGCCGTCGTCACTCAGTTCGGCGTTCATGCCCAAGACGGTGCTCGCCTCTATCTCCATCAGCTTCGCCGCCACCGCCGCGTTCTGTACCGGGTTCGTCGAACTTACGTTCAGGCTCTCGTCCACCTCAGTCTCGCTGATGGTGATGGCGACGTTGCCGTCCTCGCCAGGCTCCAGCTTCTTGCCGTTCAGCGTCACGCTCTTAACCGTGCCGTCGCCGCCAAAGTCCTCCCAGCTCGCCGCCTGCTCCCAGCTCTCGATGTTCGTGCCCTTGAACTGCTTGGTCTCCCATTTGCCCTGTGCCGTCTCGTAGGTGATGCAGCGTCCCTTCGCACGTGCCTTTCCTTCCACGGCTGCTATGGCGGTCTCAAGCGTATAGTATCCGCTCTCCAGTGGAACCTGCTCCGTCACGTTATAGGTGTTGCCACCGCCGCTTCCGCTTATCTCCACCAGGTTCTCTTCCTCATCGCTCCACACATACACCACGCCACCGCACACATACGCCTTGTCCTTCAGTACTTCCGTGCGCACATCGTTCATGTACATGTCTGCGCCAGGCCAGTTATTGCAGTATATGTTACCATTCTTCCCGCAGAAGGATTTGTTCACCGTGTCATAGTACACACCGTCTATCTGGGGGTATGATACAAGTCGTATCTCCACGCCTTCCACCAGCCCGTCAAACCGCGCTGTCGCGCCGTTCCTCGCAGCCAGTGCCGTTTCCTTGTACTCCGCTTCCACGCTTTCTGCCTTTGCCACAGCAGCGTTGGTCTTCCGGGCGGCATCCGTGGCCTTGCTTGCTGCATCATTGGCAGTTTTGGCCGCAGCCTCCGCTGTTGATGCTGCCTTATCTGCTTTCTTTGCCGATGCGTCAGCCACAGCAGCAGAAGACTTGGCGACAGCAGCTGCATCCTCCGCAGGTTTCGACAGCAGTTTCAGCGGAGCGCTCACCACCGTCTCGCCTCTCATGGCCGGGAGGCTCACCACACCGTCCAGCGTGCTTACCGTTTCCAGTTCGTCCACACTCTGGCTGTCAGTCTTTATCTGGTTCACCACATCCTGGACCAGTTCCTTTTTCTCTTCTTCTGTCAGTGCCATAGTCGTATATTTTTTTTGTTATGATTGTTTATTGATGATTCGTGCCGTATATTTCGTAGGCCAGCCGTTCAGCGTCTCGGTGCTGTCTGGGTCATATACCAGTAGCACCTCAAGCGTATCACCCTTGCCCATATCCAGAGTCTCGTAGTGTCCGCCATCCCAATGTACCATCACTGGCAGTTCCTCGGTGTTCCAAGGATATTCCTTTTTGCTGTCCTGCTGGCTATAGCGTCCACACACCTTGTAGTTGCTCGACCCTATGTCGGCGATTATAGTTATTCTCATGCAGAATGGGGTGTTCTTTCCAATGGCCAAACCATCCCTCACTTGCCCTATCTTGGGCAGTGCCACAACGGCAGAGCTTTGCGTCGCCTTAACGATGAAGCGGTTCGCAGCCTGCAGGTCCATATAGCCGACAAACACCGTGTTCGCCTTGTCAAGGGCTATCTTTTTGTATGCATAGCCGTCCATAGCTCCGTTCAGCACGCCCGAACCTTTACCCGCAAAGGCGAAGTTCCCGTTCATGGAGTTTTCTATGTCGAACACGATGCCATACTTCGGAGATATGCCAAAATCGAAGTTGTAATCAGTGGCTGTATCCACCAACCGGCATAGCATAGGTTGTCCATAGTTGTTCCATGTGCCGAAGATGGCTTGCCGTCCCTTGTCGTTGAACCCTATCATGTCATCATACAAGAACAGGCCGTTTTCAGTATCCTTTACCTCTATTGTGCCATCTTCGTTATAGATTACATCTGCACCACCTATATGCCCATTTCCTATGCTGAAACCACCAATGGCTCCACCCTCAGCGTACACATGGCCTCGGAATGTTCCATTCACAGCCTCGATACTGCCGTCTTCCTTTACCTTGAAGTACCCGTTGGCCGTCACCAGTCCCTCCAGCTTGATATTGTCCGCCGTCAGCTTGATGACGGTTTTCTTATTGCCCTCGGCATCCGTTTCCTCTACGCCCACACCTATCAGAGCCAGTTTGCCGTTTGCGTCCTTAATATAGATACCCGTACCTTCAGGTTGTATCATCAGCCCCGTCTCTTGCAGTGCCTGCTCATCTTTGTCATACACGGCAGCCGATATTTTCACCAGTCGCTCCGACTGCTCAAACAGCGTTTTGTATTTGTACGTCAGTGCCTCAATCTTATCAGTGCTCAGCACCAGCATATACAGATAGATGTCGCCGTCAAACTCCAGCTTGAAGTCGCCCGTGCCGTTCCACAGTCCGCTGCAGGTGTATTGCACATAGCCGTCAGTAGCTGCGATTTCCTCGCTCACCTCCATACTGTTGAAGTCCGCAAACCCCGTCTTGTCAACATTCTCAAAACCTATCTTCAGCGTGCCGGACTTTGCGCAGCGATAAAAGAAACTCAGATACACTGGCAAGGCTTCCTTCTTCCCCTCGCCGTTTGTCGGAAAGGTCGGCACAAAGCGTAGATTCTCATGCTTCTGTCGGATATACTTGTTGCGTATCCGCACCACCTTGCGTCCCATGTCTGTCACCACGCTCGCACCGTCACCCTTCTTCGATAGTGCTGCGCCGTTGGCCCATATCCACCTGTTGCCGACGAGGAAGAACACCGTCTCATTCTCCGAGTTCCACTTCTCCAGTCCCGATGCAAACGTCGGGTTGTTCAGATAGCCCTTCTCGCTTAGAAAATCATTCCTCACGCTGTCGATTGCGCTCTGCACCTTGCCCTCCGTTATCTCCAGTTTTGTCTTCACGTCCTCGCCGGTCGAAAGTAGGAACGTGCCGCGCAGATACACATTGTCCGCATACAGGCCGTTGCCCCGTGGCTGGTTGTTCCACGGAAAAGTGTCATCCTTAATGCCGTCCAGGTTGCCAAGTCTTGCGCGTAGGGCATTGCCAAAGCTCTTCCCGCTCACGCCGTCCATCACGTCCACCCTCGGTTCGCCGTCTTCAGTTGCCGATATAAGCACCAGGTTCTGGCGGTTCTCCACTGCCGTGTTGCCCATCAGCACACACTCGTCACCCGCCTTGGGTTCCACGTCCTCAAACTCCTCCTTCGCCACCACGATACCGGCCTCCGTAACATCGGCCACCTCCACCCAGTAGCTACGTAGGTCCGTGCCAGTGAACGTCTGGCAGCGCACCAGGTCGTGTCGCACGAACATGTTCTCCTGCTCGAAGCTGATGAGGTAGTAGTCGCCTTGTTCCTCCACAGCCTTTATCTTCCCGTTCGCAGCGCTCACGCATATCTGGCCGCCCACGCTCCGCACCTTGTTTATCAGCAGCTCAAACACGTTCATCACCTGACGCACCGTCAGTTTGTCCACAATCAGGTGCGACAATCGGTCCTCATCCATACCCAGTTTCCAGCCCCTGTCCGTCAAGCCCCCGCCGCTATAGTCCCCGCTGCTGAGCAGCTCCTTCACCACAGCCGTCAGCAGCTCCGCGTTGCCCTTGCCGTCAACAAAGCCGTTCTCCTCCTCGCCGAACACCACACCCTGCTCAAAGGTTATCCGCCCCTTCGTCCGGTCGTTGCGTTTCCTGCTCAGAAATTCCTGCTCGCTCCTTCTTGCCGAAAACAGATTGTTGTCCGTAGGCAGAGTCGTGTCCCAAGAGCGTATCACGTCAGGCAGTTCCACAGTGTTAGCCTTCACCTCGCTCCGCACGTTCTCTATCTCGTCCGCCATGCGGCTCTGAGTCGTTTGCGACAGCACGTCACTTATCTCGATGTCAGCCTCCGTCGGGCGCTCCAGCTTCTGGTCCACCACCGTTATGCGGCTCTCACGGTAGCCGCTCGCAAAAAAGCGGTCACTCTCCAGCCGCACCCTTTGCCCCATGCATGGCACAACGCCGCGCTTCTTCAGCGCCACATAGTCCGTCGAGCATTTGTACACGCTTCTGTCCAGGCAGTGCTCGTCCATGTATTTTTCCACCGCCGTCGCATACTCCTCCTCCGCTATCGGGTAATACTCGTCCGGCATCCTCACGTTCCACAGTATATAGGTGTCCTCCGCTTTCGGCTCCAGCACTCCGCCCGGCACCTGCGTGTCGTCATCGTATGGCCATATCGTTATCAGCTCAAACTCCCGCCTCTCGCTGTTATAGTTCACCTCAAAGTAGTGCTCCCCGTCCTCGTCGTTGCCCAGACCGGCCAACTGCCCCGTCTGGAACGTCACACGCTTCACCAGACCTCCTATCTCATATTCGTTCGGATCGAAGTTCATCTCGCCGTCCGTGAAGTAGTATATGTCGAATGGCTTGCCGTCATCGCCCTTTTTCGTCTCCTTCCTCACCGAGCTCACCTTGCCCGTGCGCCGCGGGTATATCTCCTGGAACGCCGTCTGCTCGAAGTGCTCCACAATGCCCAGCTCCGTGTTCCGTTCCACATACGTCGCACGGCTCGGCAGCAGCAGTCGGCTGCTGCCGTATTTCTCAGCGTCTATGTTGCGGCTGCTGCCTATCGGGAACAGTCGGGTGAAGAACTTCACGTTGTCAGCCGAGTCACGCTCTATGCTCAACAGACCGTTGCCGTAGCCCAGCGTCACCTCGTCGCCCCTCTCGCAGCGGCACACGTTCACCGTCATGCCCTCTATCCACCATTCCGTCCCGGCCTCGTCGGCTATCTTCTTCAGAGCGTCGTTCCCGTACAGACCCTCCGAGTAGTCCACCACGATGTTGCCCGTAGCCTCCACCTTGCCCACCTTCCAGTCCGTTATGCCGCCCATCCAGCGGTTTAGGTTCTTCACCACCAGGGCCACATGCTCACGGGCCGTCGCCGTGTAGCTGAATACTGGCGAGTCCTCCGTGTTCAGCATCAGCGCCTGTTTGATAAGGCTCGCCGCACCGTACAGTTTCACCGAGTACGTCCATTTCCTGCGACCCGTCTGCTTCGGCGTGTACGTCTCCACACACCAGAACTTCCGCCCTTCCCACACCGTCCAGTCGTTCAGCTCCAGTGTCACGCACTCCTGGCTGTCCAGCGACACGCTCAGGTAGTCGTCACCGCCCACCTCCTCGTGGTGAGTGCTGCTACTGTCGGGCACCAGCGTTGTCCTCAGCCGGTTCCGTTTGTCATATATCTTCAGCTCCATGTCCTTTGATGTCCTTTTTATCGTTGTTTTATCGTTGTTTGAATACCTTGCAAACGCCGTTTCAGTACAGAGGCTTCGGCTCCCTGAATTTCAGCCGCATCCTGCTGCACACGCCGCCTTCGCCTATCGGGGTCAGTTGCTCCGTCTCCGTTGCCCCCAGATACCGCAGTCTGAACGTGCGGTCTATCTCCGGCAGCCTCACCTCCAGCCATCCGTCCTTGCCCGTCCGCAGCATCGTGAAGAACCTGCCGTAGTTCACGAAGTACGCCTGCGCCGACTCAGCCCATAGGCAGAAGTACAGCTCCACGTCACGCGCCTGAAGGTGCAGCTCTATTTCTTCCGGCAGCTCCTCCCCGTCAGCGTCAGGGTTGTCCACCACCGTCAGCTCCTTCGTCGTGCTCGGCTTCAGCAGAGCCTCATAGTTAGTCCATTCTCCCTCCTTCTTCTCCGTCAGGAACACGCCCCATTCCTGGGCTGCGTCCTTGTCGTTTATGTACAGCAGACCTTTCGTTATCTCCATGCTCTTTCCTCCTTTTTTCTTACCTTGTTTTAATGCCGTCCCTACGCAGCGTGGTCAGGTCGTCCTTCATGTCACGCATGTCCTTGCGCATCAGTTTCAGCGTCTCGCTGCACTCGCCCGTGTTCGTATCTATACGTTTCAGGTGCCCCAGAGCCGTCTGCATGCTTCCCGCCACATTCTCCACGTTCGTGTCTATGTTCGTCTCGTGCACCAGCATCGCCGTGTACAGACCCTCCAGTTTCGTTATGCTCTCCTGCGAGGCCGTCGTGTATGCACCGCTCTTTCCCGTCTGCGTCGTGCTGTCCCCCTGCCACAAGTCCAAGCCCTTCTCCTTCGCCATCTGACGATACTTCTCCAGCAGCGCGTTGAAGGTTCCCTGCTGGCTCAGAGCATTGTCCGTCATGTCGTCCAGAATCCGCACATAGTTGCCAAACTTCTCCTCGTCCGTCAGGTCCTCGCGCTTCATCACGTCCAGCATCTCCTCCTGAGCCTTCTCCAGCAGTGGGGCTATCGTCACCGTATATATCATCTGCTCCGCCAGCTTCTCCAGCATACCCGTCAGCGAGTCCGCAAAAGCCTTCCCCGCATCAGTACCGTTCTTGAAGGCATCCACCAGAGCGTCCGTCAGCGTCTGACCAAGGTCGCCGAACACACCCTCAAAGTAGTCCTTCACAGACTCCCAAGCCTCCTCAGCCTGGTCATATAGGTCTATGATATACTGCAGGGCCTCCTTGTCATTCTTTGCAAACTCACGGCTGTTCATGATGCTCTCAGCCAGCTCGCGGTTAAAGTTCCCCGCACTGTCTATCAGCTCCGGATAAACGTCCAGTATGCTGCTGTACGTATCCTTGCCCTTGCCCCATCCGAACAGACCCGTCTTCTTATGGCCCGTCTTTATCTCAATGTCAGCCAGTCCCGAGTAGGCGTCCTTCAGTTCCGAGTAGCCCTTGTTCACAATCTTGTTCCAGAAGGCATTCCCAGTATCAAGGTATCCGAACTTCTTCTGCTGCTCAGCCGTGCCCGCAATCTCCGCCTTCAGACCAGCGTAGGCATCCTTCATCACCCTCACAGCGTTCGCAGCCTTCCCGTAAGTGTCCGTGCCGAATATCGTCTGAGCCTTCTCCAGCTCCAGGTTCTGCTCCATCAGCAGAAGGTTATACTCACGCTGCTGAGCCGTCACCTCCTCCATGATCTTCTCCAAAGCAGCCTTATGACGCGCACTCGCCTGAAAAGCCTTCGTCACCCAGCCGATAGCCTCGCCCGCGGCAGCAGCTATGCCGCCAACGACGCCGCCCTCAGCAAAGCCACGGCCTATGTTGCTCACACTCGTCATCACACCCTGCACAGCATCCATCGCCTCAGCCATGCCATCGTTACCCGCCGCCTCAAACATCTCGCTCAGCTTCCCGGCCAGGTCGCCCACCATCTCAGCAGAAGCCGCAGCAGACTCACCAAGGCGCTTCAGCTTGGCCTCAAGGCCCTTCTCCTCACCATCCTCGCCGTGCTTGAACAGCTCACCAACCGCATCAGCCAGAGCCCTGAACGGATTCTTACCGAGCACCTCCTTCTTCAGCTTCTCATACTGCTCCGTCAGAGCCTTCAGCTTCTCAGGACTCTTCTCCAGAGCCTTCAGCTCAGCCGGCGAAAAACCAAGCCCCGCCATATCCTTCTGCGTGATCCGCCGCTCCGTCCTTCCGTTCCCGTCCTTTATCACAGCCGTGCCCTCAGCGTCCTTCGTCCCACGCAGATAGTCCATCAGCACCTTTATACGGTCTATTATCTTCTGCACCTCAGCCACACTCTTCTCCGAAGTGTCAGCAAACAAGTCCACAAGCACCTTGTTTTCCTTGCCAAGCTCCGCCAGCTGAGCCTCGTCCACAGACTTCAGCGCAGCACGCTCCTGCTTCGCCAGCTCTGCCAACGCACGATCCTTCACATCCTCCCCTATAGGACGCCCGTCTGAGTCCACATCCTTCTCTATCTGAGCACGATCCTTAGCAAACTTCTCGCTGATGCTCTTGCGCTGCTCCTCGTAGTCTTGGTACTTGGCGAGCAAATTCTGATAGAGCTTTGCTTCGGAATTTTGCTTGTATGCGTTTGCGGCTTCAGTATATTGTTTCAGATAGTTTTTTTGGTCAGCACTCAAATCATCCATAGTAACAGTTGGACGCTTCAACCCTTGCTTCTTCCAGTCAGGATGAGCCTGTTCAAATGATAGGTCTGATATATTCTGAAGTTCATCTACCCATTCTTGCTGGCGCAAACGGTTCGCTTCGACAAGTTTATCGTAATTGAGATTTATCGTTTCAAGTTCCTTGTCAAAACCCTCTTGCAAGCCGTCAATCTCCGCTTGTTTCAAATCAAATGCGGTTTGCTTTTCTGACGCTTCTTGTTTACGTTGTGCCGCTTCTACCTGACGCCCTTTCTCTTCTTGCTCTGCAGCCTTTATATTAGCTTTCTCCTGAGGTGTAAGACCTGTGTTCTTTGTCTTTTTTGTTTTCTTTGATGTGTCACCACCTGCAGCCTCATAGTTTGCCTTTGCCTTCTTTTCTTCATCGCGTGCCTTGCGCAATGCTGCAAGATAGGACGCTTCATCAGGATAAAGGGAACGATTGTTGCGATTCTTTATGACTTTATTTACTTCATTCTGTGCATTAGTCCATGCGGTTTTTGCATCTTTCATGAAGTCTTTAGAGGCATTCTCGTGTATGCTTTTCATACGAGCAGTGGCCGATTTGATGCGGTTTTGCAATTCGTCAACACTAGTTGCAACACTCTCTCCTGGAAGTTGTACAAGTTTCTTGCCTTGCTTGTTCGCAGAGGAGATACAATTTCTGTAGAAGTTGATAGTCTTTTGAGCGGTCTCTGCGTTCATACTATTCAACTTTGCCATAAACTTGTTATGGTTATCTGTTCGCACTTGCTGCACATCTTTCCACACCGTACCCTCTGAAGCTTTAATCAACGATTCTATAGCGGAGTTGAATGTCTGAAACGTGCCACGCACGTTCCTTACTTCTTTATTATATTTCTTGTTAAGGTTCTGATAGAGATTATAATCAGAATCTGACATATTCAAGCGTCCCGTCTTATAATATTCTTTGCGTAGTTCGAGGTATTTTTTTAAGTCAGCCACTCGTTGTTGATCTGCCTTTAAATTACCTTCGCCTTTAAGATTACGTTCTTCACGAAGTTCCTCGTTATATTCTCGGCGCGCCTCCGTCAGTTTGTCAATAAGTTCCTTTTCGGTCTTGTATTTCTCAAAGACTGACGGCATCAATTTCTTTAGTTTTTCTAGAGCTTCTAGTCTGTCTAGTTCCGCTAGATTCTCATCTGTTATGGTGCTTATACATTTTTCAATCGCTTCTTTTTTGTCATTGATTGCATCTGTCTGTTCTTTCTCACGGTCAGCCGCACGTTGAGCCTCGTCAGCGGCAGCAGAGCAATTCTTTGAATATATAGCCAGCGCAGCGGCAGCAGACAAAATAACAGTTGCAAGTAACACATAAGGATTGGCATTTGCTGTTATATTGAAGGCTTGCTGTGCAGCTGTTGCAAGTCCCAATTCTTTACGGAACATAGCCACAAGGCGAATGTTTTCAACAAAAGAAGCAGCCTTCTGTACTGCCAGTGTTGCAATCAAAGCTGTTTTATAACTGCCATATACCGCAACAAGCGACATAAGGGCTTTTCCTACCGCTTCATAGTTCTTTACAAGTTCTGAAGCCACTTCAACGCTGCCCGTTAAAATACCCTCACTCTTTTCGCCCATGGCATTGAACATGTCGTCAATAGCACCTTCCAAATTAGAGATTTGTCCATTCAAACCTTTGCTTTGCTTATCCAGCATGCCATGAAACTTGCCACCCTCTGCGGTTGCGTCTGCAAATGCTTGCGCCACCATTTCAGAGCTGATAGCACCAGCGGACATTTCGTCTTTGAGTTGTCCTATGCTTTTGCCAGTTTTTTCCGATATGATAGCGAGTGGATTGAAACCGGCATTTATCATCTGGAGCAAATCTTGCCCCATCAGTTTTCCCGTAGCCGACATTTGCGAAAATGCAAGTACAAGCGAGTTGAAGCGGTCACGGTCGCCCATGGAGATGTCACCAATCTGCTTTAGTGTCGGAATGACCTTCTCCGCCTCCATGTTGAATCCAAGCATAGTTTGCGCTCCTCCAGCAAGATCATTGAGCATAAGCGGTGTGTTCACGGCATATTCACGCAATTCACCGAAGAACTGCGTAGCTTTGTCCTTGCCGCCTAACAATGTTTCAAACGAGATACTGAGGTTTTCCACTTCCTGACGCACATCGATCATTGTTTTCACAAATTCCACAGCCTTCTGTGCCGTGAACACACCGCCAATGGTCATGCCGACTCGTTTCAAGGACTCATCAAGCAAATTAGCCTTAGTCTGGGCATCCAACATGCCCTGGCTAAGGTTCCCTTTCATCAATAATTCTACTTCTACAGCTTTCATGTCATTTCTTCAGTCTTGTTTGAAAACACTCCAGGATCTCCTGAGCGGTACGCTTCCCTTTCACTTTACGCGACGGCACAGAATCTTCCTTGCCCTTCACCTTCACATACCGCGGGGCATCGGCAAGCATCAGCACCAGAGTCTCCCAGTTCACACCCCACAGCATATAGTCCACACTCCAGCCAGTAGCCTGAGCCACCTGCCAAAGCATACCGAAGAGGCTATGTGAACACTCATACTTAGTTCTTAACTCCCCTTCCTTTAATGGCTCGCTATCGTCGGCTTCAGCGGATTCGTCGCCGCCGACAATGCGATAATACTCTCGAAACCCCGAGTACCCAGCAGAAGCGTCCAACGTCGGAAAGCAGCCTCAAGCCAAACGTCATCCACCCACCAGCGTAGCAACCAAGCCACCACGCCCGACAGTAGCAGCCCGCTCCACTTCCCCCTGCATATCGTCAGAGCAACAATCCGGCTCACAGTGCGACCGTGCTCCCCAAGCCAAGCCAGACGCTCAGCCTCTGTCATCGCCTCCAGCTCCGCGTGAGTCACGTTCAGGCCCGCAAACAGACGAGCTATACGTATCTGACCGCCAAGACGCGGACGGCCCATCCTGAAACGCAGACGTATCGCCTCCTTGCGCCACGGCAGACGCAACTCCTTAAAAGGAACGGAGACACCCACGTCCAAAAGTGCCTCCGCTGCCTCCTTCTCAATATGGCTGTCCTTCATCGCTCTCGGTGTTTATCTATCCAGCCACATCATCAATGCTGTAAGGCTTGCTACCGTCGTCCGGAATCATCACCTCAACCTCAACCTTCACCTTCGACACACTGTCCAAGTTCAGGTCGCCGTCAATGTATGCCGAGATGAAAGCCTTCCGGATGTTTATCTCGTGCGACGAGTCCGTCTGTATCGTCAGTGGACTCGTTATCTGCACCAGATCCGATGGAGCTTCCCAGCCCGTCGCTTTCTCCGCCGTCTTCTTCACCACACCGCCCATCAGAGCTGCCATGTTCTCGTAGTCCATCTGGATAAGGTCAAAGCTCGGAGCTATCGTGCCGTTCGACTTCGGAATCACAAGCACAGGGCCGCCATGCTTCTGGGCAGCGTTGATCTTCGTCACCTCGCCCTTCGCACCGTTCAGCTTGAAGCTGTTTTCCTCGATGTAGCCAAGCTTTTTTTCGCCTACCTTAACGACCGCCAGGCCGTACATAAAATCGTTCATAAATCTTCATTGTTAAAATTGTTATTACCGTGCAGACTATTCCGCCTGCAATAAATACACACCAGTCCACCCACCACAACCCTCGCTCTTTCGAACGTTCTTCAACCGCCGTTTGAGCACTGTCCTGAAGATGAGCGTTCTTCACGCTCAGGCGCTCGTTCTCCGCCTCATAATACGCACACAGACGCGCCAAACTGTCGCAGCCGCTCTCTATCACCAGGGTAGGAGGCTTGCCGCCCGCGTTCTGCTTCACACTCGCCTTCACGTGCGCACGGCCCGAGCTCGCAGCATAGCTCGCTCCTTCAGGCAGTCGCCACAGACCGGAGTCAAGCGCTATCTCCAGCAATGCCGTGTCCGCCTTCACCGGTGCCGTCCACCACGCCTTCATCACGCTCGTCGCGGTGCTTGCGCTGTCCTTTCGCACTGCGCTTGCCGACACTTTGTTTTCCGACCTCACCGTCTGTCTCGTCGAGCTGCAGCTCGCTGCTGACAGGACAAGCAGCCCTGTGAGGACATAGCTGAATAGCCTCAATGGCACGCGACAGACGGTTGACAGCACGTCGCGTGAGGTTGTTTTCAGCCACCAGTTTCTCTGTGATCTTTGTCGTCTCTTCATATTTCTTCTGCGTTTCAACAAGCAGCGTCGATACGTCTTCGTACATCACCTTGTAGGTGTCATGCACGCTCTTCGCCGTCTCGGCCTCCTTCACCTTGCGGTTCGCAACCCAAGCGATGGCGGCACCTATGCCGCCCGAGGGTATAGCCCACTGCAGGATTTGCATGATTTCTGTGTCCGCCATCCTTGTTTTCTCTTTATTCGTTATTTACTCTGTTTTCACACTCTCCTTACTGCCTGATGCCGATGCTCTCTAACCATGCCTTCACGTCAAAACTCGGGCAGGCTTTAGTCACGCCTAGCAGGTCACGGTGACCCACAATCTTGATCTGTGGAAACCTTTCATGAAAGTTCCTCACGTAGTCAGTCATAGCCTTCAGCT
>ULYD01033040.1_pt1 | contig 17720 bp, 13 predicted proteins | sample 1961831 | NCBI WGS metagenome assembly ULYD01 (sample SAMEA4835854, study PRJEB28245) | human gut metagenome | biome: gut microbiome; material: fecal sample | place: Denmark | collected 2008 | reverse complement strand
GAATTTCTTAATAATAGTGTCCAATATGATTGACAAACCTACACGTTAGCATACGAAGGAATATTTATGCTTAAAAAAATTTCGCAAAAAAAAATTGAAAAAGGGGTTGACAAGACAGATGAACTGTGCTATAATAATTAAGTCGCTGAGAGAGAACGACACAAAAACAAATAATTAATGTGGACAGGTGTCCGAGTGGTTTAAGGAGCTGGTCTTGAAAACCAGTGATACGGCAACGTACCGTGGGTTCGAATCCCACCCTGTCCGCCACATTTTTTATATATACAGGTTTGCGGATTTACCCAAGTGGTGAAGGGGCTCCCCTGCTAAGGGAGTAGGTCTGGAAACGGGCGCGAGAGTTCAAATCTCTCAATCCGCGCCAGCAAAAGTTTAAGCTTTTGCTTGTATCCGCTTTACGTTAAGTAGAGCGGATTTTTTTATTGCATAAATACTAAAATACCGCAGAGAAGCTTTTGTCCTCTGCGGCGTTTTTTTATTCTGCAAGCCCTGCGGCACTTTTCATTCTGTCTTTGAAGAAATGATCGAATACTGCCACACACCTTCCCACAAGGAGCATAGCCGCCACCGTTCCGATACCGATACCTATTATCCGCTTGTCAAACAGCAGACCTATCACGCAGGCAATGGCAACACACGATGCGTCAAGTATATTCTTGCCAAAGCCCATGTTCTTTCCAAAGGCTTTTCCTATAGCCTGAGCAAGACCGTCGGCTGGATTCGGCACGAACTTCATGGCTATCATCATTGACATTCCAGAACCCGTGCAGATTATCGCTGCTGCCAGATACAGCGTGTTTTGCCACAAATGCCCGAAATTGAAATCAAGCAGCTTTGAAAACATATTCAGCAGCAGGCTGAACACAATGCTGAATGGTATTTGCAGCCAGTCTATAACAGTTCTGTCGCTGCCTTTTATTATCATTTCTATCACAACGAACAGTGCATATGTAGCAAAAGTCACAAGAGAAAAATTCACATTCCATATACTCGATATGGCAAATGGCACTGATATAATAGTGGATACACCTAGCCCTGTTTTGATGTTCATCGTTATCCCTGCGGCAAGTATCACAAGCCCCATGGCATATATAGCCACCCTTGCGGCATAATTCTTCTTTTCCAAACTAAATTCGCCTCCATACCAATTATACCACCTTCATCACACTTTTTCAAGAGCACAAAAAAGCTGCCGTACCAAAAGGCACAGCAGCTTTTATACTATATAATAGTATCAGAGTTATTGATTATTCCTTTGGACCTGCTGATACAAGAGCCTTACCTGCTGGGTTGCCCTCATACTTAGCAAAGTTCTTAACAAATCTGCTTGCAAGATCCTTAGCCTTTGTCTCCCACTCGGAAGCGTCAGCATATGTGTCACGAGGATCGAGAATTGCAGGATCAACGCCTGGAAGCTCTGTTGGAACTTCAAAGTCAAAGTGTGGTATCTTCTTTGTAGGTGCGTTGAGAATGTCGCCGTTAAGGATAGCGTCGATAATTCCACGAGTATCCTTGATAGAGATTCTCTTGCCTGTGCCGTTCCAACCTGTGTTTACCAGGTATGCCTTAGCACCGCTCTTCTGCATCTTCTTAACAAGCTCTTCAGCATACTTTGTTGGGTGAAGCTCAAGGAAAGCCTGACCGAAGCAAGCTGAGAATGTTGGTGTAGGCTCAGTGATTCCACGCTCTGTACCTGCAAGCTTTGCAGTAAAGCCAGAGAGGAAGTAATACTGTGTCTGCTCTGGTGTGAGGATAGATACTGGAGGCAGTACGCCAAATGCGTCTGCTGAAAGGAAGATAACGTTCTTTGCAGCAGGTGCAGAAGAAATAGGTCTTACAATGTTCTTGATATGGTCGATAGGATAAGATACACGAGTGTTCTCTGTAACGCTCTTATCAGCAAAGTCGATCTTGCCGTTCTCGTCAAGAGTTACGTTCTCAAGAAGAGCATCTCTTCTGATAGCGTTGTAGATATCAGGCTCAGAATCCTTATCAAGGTTGATGACCTTAGCATAGCAGCCGCCCTCAAAGTTGAATACTCCGTTGTCGTCCCAGCCGTGCTCGTCGTCACCGATAAGAAGTCTCTTAGGGTCTGTAGAAAGTGTTGTCTTACCTGTACCGGACAGACCAAAGAAGATAGCTGTGTTCTCGCCGTTCTTGTCTGTGTTAGCTGAACAATGCATTGAAGCCATGCCCTTGAGTGGAAGGAAGTAGTTCATCATTGAGAACATACCCTTCTTCATCTCTCCACCGTACCAAGTGTTGATGATTACCTGCTCACGGCTTGTGATGTTGAACATAACTGCTGTCTCGGAGTTAAGACCAAGCTCCTTATAGTTCTCTACCTTAGCCTTTGAAGCGTTGTATACAACGAAGTCAGGCTCAAAGTTCTCAAGCTCCTCAGCAGTTGGCTTGATGAACATATTTGTTACAAAGTGAGCCTGCCAAGCAACCTCAACGATGAAACGGATAGCCATTCTTGTATCCTTGTTAGCGCCGCAGAATGCGTCAACTACGAAAAGTCTCTTATTTGAAAGTTCCTTGATAGCGAGTTCCTTAACAGACTTCCAAGCCTCCTGTGAAGCTGGGTGGTTGTCGTTCTTGTACTCGTCAGAAGTCCACCAAACAGTGTCCTTAGAATTTTCGTCCATAACGATGAACTTATCTTTAGGTGAACGGCCTGTATAAACGCCTGTCATAACGTTTACTGCGCCAAGCTCACTCTCCTGACCCTTTTCATAGCCTTCGAGTGTTGGCTTTGTTTCTTCCTCGAACAGCTGCTCGTAAGAAGGGTTGTAAACAACTTCTGTAGTTCCGGTGATACCGTACTTGCTCAAATCAATCTTTGACATGTTGCAATAACTCCTTTTCAAAAAAAATATCGTTAATAGGCGCTATAATGAAACAGCACACGCCGGCACATTCATTTTCTTTCCTTATTATAAAGCATAAGCTATACAGAAATTCATCTGACAATTGAAAACACACTGCCAGCATTTCATGCTGTGCTCCTATTACAGCAATATAATTATACCACATATTTTTCTGAATTGCAAGGGTAAACGCAGATTTTGTGAGCTGATTTTTTACATTTCACTTAAATCTATAACGATTTTTTATGAATAAATGTAATTTCATGGTATAAAATAGATAATAAAAGATATTGACTATTATCAATAGTTAGTCTAAGCTTGCGCGGACGATTTTGCAGTATCAATATAAAATAATTGCATTTTTCTGCTACTTTGCAAAAAAACGCCCCAAATTATGCAGGCAAATCCCGCTTCCCTGCAAACAGAAAAAAGGCAGTCCACAAGGAACTGCCCTTCTCCGAAATATCAACAATAGGGGAGATCTTATTTACTTTTTCTTCTTAGCCATGACCACAGCCGCACCGCTCAGAAGTGCAAGAGCGAATGCTCCACCTGCAACACCGGTTGATGGGTTTGTGTTTGAAGCGTTTGAAGCTGCCTTTGAACTGCTGTCTGCCTTGCTGTCAGAAGATGAGCTGTCAGAAGCGGAACTGCTCGTATCTGACGAAGCATCAGAACTGCTTACGCTGTCAGGCTGTGAAGAAGCAGGTGTTTTCTTTACAAGGTTTGCCACAGCGTCATTTATAGCCTTTACCATAGCGTCCACATCAGCCTGCTCAGTGATGTTCTTTGTTCTGTCAATAGCGGCAAGAGCCTTTTCGACTTCTGAGAAGTCCTCATAATCGTCCTTGTTGAGAGCCTTTGCGGCTTTCTCTGCCTTGTCAAGCTCTGTGTAGTCTGCTGACTTGTAAACAAGTGCCTCAACAGCGTCGTTTATATCTTTCGCCATTTTGTCAACATCTGACTGCTGTGTAAGGTTTTTAGTTCTGTCGATAGCTTCAAGTGCCTTTTCTACGGCTGTAAAGTCCACATAGTTGTCCTTATTAAGAGCCTTTGCAGCTTCTTCTGCTTTGTCAAGCTCTGTATAATCTGCCTTTGCATACTCAAATACAGCCGAACTGTCTCTATGAACTGCGAATGGTTTTTCACATTCATCAGTATGGAATGTACCGCCCTTTATCTCGCACTTTTCGCAATCGTTAAGGAAAATTCCTATGTCACCACCGAGTGTGATATCTCCTCCCGAGATAAGACCGTTCTTTATATTGTCTGTACCAAGATAAATATCCGCAAGCTTGGCATTGATATCTACCTTTCCGTCCTTTATAATCAAGCCTGTCTTAGGCTCAGGGGCACCTATACCAACTACTAATATTCCTGCTCTTCCTGCATTGATATTCACATCTCCGCCGTATATCTCAACAGAGCCGTTTGCATACAAACCGTCATTCCAGCCACCATCGGCAACTTCACTTGTGTCAATATTAAGAGTTGCGTCCATTACCTTTATGGAATAAAGTGTTATGACAGCACCGCCCTTTGCGTTGACAGTTCCTGACTCAAAAGTAACATTAGGCTGATCCATTACTGGAAGGTTGCCTGTTTCTTCAAGATTAAGCACACTGTCCTTAGTCTTTCCACTTAGTACTACACCGGTATCTTTTGCGCTTCCTTTTCTCGAAATAACTGTAGTGCCTGAGGTCATCTTGTTATCTCCTGAGAAAACTATATTAGTAACTTTTTCTCCGTCAACAATGACACAAGACTTTTTCGCCGTCGAAAAATCAACATTGTCAAGTGTAAGAGTAGAAGTTGCTGCGTCCCAGCTCCAGCCCTCGTCTTCATTTTTCTGATCGTTCTGAAATCCTGCCACTGTAAGGTCAAGAGTTGTAGTTCTCTGCTGATTTGCCGCAAAAACATTTATTGCAGGCAAAGATGCCATACATATGACTGTTGCGAGCATCGTGCTAAAAATTCTTGTCTTTTTCATATTTTATCCTCCCGAAATATAAGACTTCATATCATATTTGCATTGCGATATAAAACCGCCATGCTTATAATTATGGTAGCAGAGCGGTAATAATTTTTCAACTATTTTGACACAAGCGGTCAAAAATCTGCACAAGCGGTATTCATTTAAACAAATAATGTATGAAAGTCCCACTTAATTACTTTATATAACTGTCTAATGGATATATTACTTTTTCTTCTTAGCCATGACCACAGCCGCACCGCTCAGAAGTGCAAGAGCGAATGCTCCGCCTGCAACACCGGTCGATGGGTTTGTGTTTGAAGCGTTTGAAGCTGCCTTTGAGCTGCTGTCTGACTTGCTGTCAGAAGATGAACTGTCAGAAGCGGAACTGCTAGTATCTGACGAAGCATCAGAACTGCTTACGCTGTCAGGCTGTGAAGAAGCAGGTGCTTTCTTTACAAGGTTTGCCACAGCGTCATTTATAGCCTTTACCATAGCGTCAACATCAGCCTGCTCTGTGATGTTCTTTGTTCTGTCGATAGCGGCAAGAGACTTTTCGACTTCTGAGAAGTCCTCATAATCGTCTTTGTTGAGAGCCTTTGCGGCTTCCTCTGCCTTGTCAAGCTCTGTATAGTCTGCTGACTTGTAAACAAGTGCTTCAACGGCATCGTTTATGTCTTTCGTCATTTTGTCAACATCTGACTGCTGTGCAAGATCTCTATACCCTCTTAAAGCCTCAACTGCACTGTACAAGTTTGCAACGCTTTCATCTGTGTAGATAGAAAGGTCGGCAGGAATATTACCCAGCACTTCATAAACATCGCTGTAGTCAGCAGGCTCAGCACCGCAGGCAGGAGTATCGTTATTACGCTTAGTCCATACGTTTGATGAGCCGTTGAGCACATTTAAAAAGCTGTCTGTTTTCATATCGTCAATAGTAAGAGAAGCTGCTGATTACGTATTTTTTGCTGTATTTTGTATGTTGTAGTAGCAATTTTGAATCGTACTTCTATTCATCGTATCTTGCATTGCAAAAGCATAAGCGGAAGAAGAAATATCAGATACAAGACCTGTTGCATAGCAATTCTTTACAGTGCCATAATAGTTATTGCTTGCAGCGTCAGTACCCATGAATGACGCACCAACAAAACTATTGCTTACATCACCCTTTGCATAGCAGTTGCTGATGTTAAGACCTGAGATGTTTCCAACAAAGCCGCCTGCATATTCTGCACCTGTTATATTGCCTGTGGCATAGCAATTTTCTATCAAAGTTTCATCAGTTGTCACTCCATTACCTATTCCAACGAAGCCGCCTACTGCAATGCCACGTCCGTTTCCTGTTACCTCAACAGAAACGTCTGCACCGCAATATTTAGCAGATGAGCCTTTTGCGAGCGTACCAACAAAGCCACCAACATTGCCCTTTTTTGTTGATTCCTCTATCTTTCCGGAAACACGGCTGTGGCTCACTGTTGTACCTCCGTCCTGAATGCCTACTAATCCGCCTATGCTGTTAAGAGCAACATAGCTGCCGTCAGAGCCTGCTTTCATGTCAAGACCGATAACAGTACAATTTACTATATCGCCCATAGAATAACCTACAAGCGCACCTCCCATGCGGAAGCCATATCCACTGCTGTGATTTCCGCCAACATAGTTTATAGAAACATTTTCAAGAACTACGTCCTCGATAGTGCCGCTGGTCGCACCGAACAAGCCGCATACATCGCCACTGTATGGCGATGTTTCTGTTCCAATGGTAAGATTTTTGATAGTATAACCATTTCCGTCAAAGTTGCCAGAGAAAACAAAATATTCATGACCACCCATAATAAGATCCGCCACAGTTTCTCCTACTGGAGTCCACTCTTTTCCACCGAGGTCGATATCCTCTGTAAGCTCAAAGTATGTGTCTGCATATTTTTCACCATATTCCTCTGCGTTCACTCTTTTCGCAAAATACGCAAGCTGTGAGCCAGTAGCTATTTGATAAGGGTCATCTTTTGTGCCTTTTCCTCCTGCAAAAGACTCCGCTACAGAGCCGTCCCAGACCTCTGTACCATCAGCAAAAACAGAAACAGGCACTAAGCTTGCCGCAAGACCCATCGTCACCAAAAGACTTAAAATCTTCTTTTTCATTCTAATTCCTCCATTATATTTTTCGGGGTTGATATTTCTTTTTTACTCAGAACATAAATTTTTCACGATTATTTTAACACAACCCACACACTTGTCAACAAGTTTGACACAAGCCGTCAAAAATCTGCACAAGCGGTATTCATTTAAACAAATAATGTATGAAAGTCCCACTTAATTGCTTTATATAACTGTCTAATGGATATATTACTTGTTCTTCTTAGCCATGACCACAGCCGCACCGCTCAGAAGTGCAAGAGCGAATGCTCCGCCAGCAACGCCTGTTGACGGGTTTGTATTTGAAGCGTTTGAAGCCGCCTTTGAGCTGCTGTCTGACTTGCTGTCAGTTGACTTGCTGTCAGAAGCGGAACTGTCAGGCTGTGGAGAAGCAGGTGCTTTCTTTACAAGGTTTGCCACAGCGTCATTTATAGCCTTTACCATAGCGTCAACATCAGCCTGCTCTGTGATGTTCTTTGTTCTGTCGATAGCGGCAAGAGCCTTTTCGACTTCTGAGAAGTCCTCATAATCGTCCTTGTTGAGAGCCCTTGCGGCTTCCTCTGCCTTGTCAAGCTCTGTGTAGTCTGCTGACTTGTATGCAAGTTCAAAAGCCTGTGTATGTGTTGCGATATCTGCTGAAATAGTTATTTCCTTGCTGAGAGGCTCGCAATCGTCAGCAGTTACCTCTACATTGTAAGTGCCTGCTGTAAGCATTGCAGTATTGCTTGTTATCTCTTTTCCGTCTACCTTTATTACAACATTTTTCAGGTCAGCAGGTGTTACGTCAAAGTCAACTGCATACTCCTTAGTTGGCAGGACAGGTGTTTTTCCCTCAACATACTGATACTTTGCACCGCCAGCTGTCAACTCGTCATAAAATTCTTTTGTTGTCATATAGTCATATGCTTTAGCCTTGCCTGCTTCTTTATTTGAACCGCAAGCTTCAACATTTTCTGTTTCTGTGAAATAGTTGTTTTTAAAGTCAGTTGTAGACGAGGAATCCTTCCCCACTATTCCGCCGAAACGTGTATATGGCTTTTTGGCTGAGTACTGTGAAAGGTCAATTTCTCCTGCAAAATAGCAATCACTTACAGAACCGCCGGCTACTGAACCAACGATACCGCCTACATCTGTGGTTCCGTTGCCAACCGGCGTGAGTTTTCCTGTAACATAGCTGTTTATAACCTTGGAATCGCCATACAAACGTCCTACGATACCGCCGGCGTCTGGTGCAGCATATACCATATCGCCTGTGCTTGAACAATAGCGGACTTCCGTTCCAATCTGCGCATATCCAACTATACCGCCGACATAAACACTTCCGTTGTCGCCTGAGATAGTTATGTCTGCTGTGTTCTCACAATATTCAAAAGTTGTGCCGTATGCCTGACCTACCATGCCTATGAAGCCATAAACATATTTGCCGTTATTGTTGAACGATACGTTTGACACACAATCAGAAATAGTACAATCACCTGCAAATCCTGCAATAGTGCCATAAACAGTATATTCGTTATCAGTATTTGTCACATCCAGATTTCCCTCTATAGTCAGACCTGATACCTCTGCTTCCTCGATATCGCCAAAGAAACCGACCAACAAATCTTTACCATAAATAGACGTAAAATCAATGTTTGAAATAGTATGACCGTTTCCGTAGAATTTGCCGCTGAAACAATGTTCAATATAGCCGTTTTCATCGAAAACGTTTCCGATAGGCGTCCATACAACACCTGTCAAGTCAAGGTCATTTTCAAGAACAACAACTGCGTCTTTATTCTTGTCATAATCTCCGTTGTTTACCGCTTTTGAAAACGCCAACAGGTCGTCAACAGTTTTTATTACCGTCTTATTATCGTCTGCAAATGCCGTTGTCGGCACAAACAAAAGACAGCCCGTCACCAAAAGACTTAAAATTTTCTTTTTCATTCTAATTCCTCCATAATATTTTTTGTTGCTGATATTTCTTTTTTTACTCAGAACATAATTTTACTCGATTATTTTAACATGGCCTACACACTTTGTCAATAGATTTGGCACAAACGGTCAAAAATCTGCACAAGCGGTAACAAAATAAATGAATAATGCTTGAATTTTGCTTTGATGTGTGTTATTATATATTAAGAAATTATGTATAAGAAAGGATTTTTACAGTATGAGAGTGGCATTGGTAGACGATAATAAAAACGACCTTGCACTTCTTCATGAATATATTTCCGAACAAACCGCTCATAGCTGTCAGATAGATACGTTTTCAAGCGGAGAAAGCTTTTTGTCATGTTGGCAGATGGGAGCTTATGATCTGGTGGTGCTTGATATATTCATGGGGAAAATGACAGGGATAGAGGTCGCAGAAAAGCTTCGTGAAACAGACAAAAACGTGAATATCGCATTCGGCACTTCAAGCAACGAGTTTGCAAGCGAAAGCTACGACCTCAACGCCTGCTACTATCTTTGCAAGCCCTTTCAGGCTGACAAAGTAAAAGCCATGCTTGACCGGATCGGTTCTGATGAAATTGATCGTATGCGTTCCGTTAAGCTTCCCGACGGTCAGAACGTGATACTCAGAAATGTTATCTACATAGACTGTGCGTCACATATCGTGACGATCCATTGCACAGACGGCGAAAACATAGTTTCAAGAAATTCTTTCTCTGAGATCGAGAGCATTTTTTGCAGTCATTCATACTTTTACACCTCCACCAAAGGCGTCATCGTGAATTTCTATGAGATAGCCCAGCAAAAAAGCGACCTTTTCATAATGAGCGACGGCACACATATCCCCATAAGTCGCCGAAAATCCAGAGAAACACTAGACGCCTTCGCTCAGTTTCGCTTCAGTGATCTGCGAAAAGGCGGTGAGCAGTAATGCCTCCTTTATACCGCCTTGTGGAAGTGGGCATATATTCCCTTCTGAATTTTCTGCCACTTATGGTGCTTGCCCTTTATCCCTTCCGGCATAGGCTTCGCTTTTCCAAAACAGCTACCGTGGGACTTGTTGTGGCTCTTTCACTGGTGCAGATATTTTTAGGCTGGCAGGCGGCATTTTTCAGCACAAATGCAGGTCTGCTAAGTGCAGTCAGCACCCTGCTCTATGCGGCTTTTTACTTTTTCGCTGTGAAGGTCAAGGTCGGCAAAACAGGCTTCACACTGCTTCTGCTTTCAAATAACGCAAGCTTTATCGTCATTACCTCAAAGTGTCTGGAGGGAATTCTGTTCCCGTCACTTGCCTATGAATCATACCGCTGGTCGTTTTCCCTTTGTATGCTTATGACAGAAGCCGTTGTATGGGGACCGCTTTTTATCTACATGAAAAAGGTCTATACACCTGCGGTGGAAAGAGAGCCGTCAGGTCTGGAGTGGCGCTATCTTTGGCTTATCCCATTTACATTCTATATAATATGGTACTATACTCTCTACGGCAACTCTACGAAAAGCAGCTTAGAGCTTGCTCTGGAGCCAAAGAACACCATAGCTCTTTTCTTTATAAACGCAGGGGCGTTTCTGGTGTATTACATCGTGGCACGGCTGGTCAGCGAACAGCAGAAAAATCTGCGGCTTCAGGAAAATAACCACCTGCTTGAAATGCAGAACCTGCAATATGACTATTTGCAGGATAAGATAAAAGAAACAAGACGCTATAAGCATGATGTCAGACATCATATCGCTCTTATGCAGGAGCTTCTGAAAAAGGGCGAATACGATAAGCTTTCGGAATATCTCAATTCTTTCAGGGATTCTATGCCCGATATATCAGAACGCATTTACTGCAAAAACACATCTGTAAGCGCACTTCTTGCATATTTTGCTCAAATAGCGGAAAGCAGCGGCATTGAATACAAGGTGAGCGCTGACATACCAGATGATATAAAAATAGACGTCACCGACCTCTCTGTGCTTTTCGGAAATCTTATAGAAAACGCCATTCACGGCTGCGTGGCTGACAGTGCAAAGGATAAGAAAATAATAATCAGAGCAAAAGCTGACAGCTATTCCCTATGTCTGGCGGTGGACAACACCTTCACAGGAACTATCCTCACTGACCCGGAAGGCGGTTTCCTTTCCTCAAAACGCAAAGGCAAAGGGATCGGCACAGAGTCTGTCAAGAACATTGCCGCCAAATACAACGGCGTAGCTAAATTTGAATACGGTGACGGAATGTTTTACGCTTCCGTAATGCTGAACATATGAAAAAGGCGGAAAGCTCGCAAAGAGCCTCCGCCTTTTCTGTTATATATAGTATATCCGTTTTGCTGTTCTTAATTGTCGCTTATATCACACACTGCCACGCTTGTAACAGGGTCAATGTCAGAGATGTCAACGCCGTATTGATATGGGTTGAGTTCAAAAGTCTCGCTGTCCGTCTGAGCCTGCATTCTTTTATATGTTTCATCAAGCTGTTCGTCAGTGAGGTCAAAGCCGAACCACCATGTTCTGCCGTTTATTGTCGCTGATACGATTCGGTTTCTGTCTGTATTTGAAAGATACATAAGTGGCTTTTCACCCAGAGCGTTGCAAAGCTCGTTGTATGTCATGCCCACATAGATATTCTTTGTGATGTATGCACCATTGTAAAGCTCCACCCTTGTGACAGGCAGGCTTTCGTCAACATAGCCCTTGCCTGTTTCGGTATTCAAAGCCGCCCTGCCGAAGTGATACTGCGGAAAAGCCGAGCACTGATACATAGAATCATAGCCGTTTTGAACGAATGTTGGATAAACAAACTCATAGTTGTTGTCTGCCATTTTGAGCATATCCCCCACTGTATTTGAAAACAGCTCCTCGCCTGGGTTGTCTGCACTTGGGAGGACAGCGCTTGTATTTTCGCCTTGCGTATCTGTAACAGGAGTATCGGTTTGCACAGGTGCAGGTGCAGTTGTCACGGCGGTGTCTGTTACCTTTTCAGGCTCGCTTGACGGCTCAGATATGCTGTCTGTTTCAGCTTTTGACGAACTGATTTCAGGTATCTTCTCTGATGAAACGTCTGCCATACTGCTGTCAGAAAGGTCAAGGCTATCGTCATTTAAGCTGTCTGAAACACTGCTGTCATCGTGAACGCCGAAGCCGTTGTTGTTCACTCCACGGAGAGCCAATGGTATGCTCACTGCCACCACCACAGCCGCCGCAGTTCCCACTATCTTTATAGCAGCGGAAGAGGTTTTCAACGCTGTAACAGGTGAAGCCGCTGCCATTGCATACTTTTTCGGCAGAGCCGCTCTCATCATTGCGCTCATAGGCACAGCCGCAAATGCGCCGCCCTCAAAGATACGCTCTATCTCTTTCTTTATCTTTGCCCTCGCCTTAAAAAGCTTCTGCTTGGCGGCATTCTCGCTTATCTCCAAAATCTCGGACACTTTTTTCAGCGGCATGCCGTCATAATAATAAAGTATCACCGCCGACCTCTGCTCAGGCTTCAGCCCCTCTATGACCTTTTTCAGACAGCGTTTAAGCTCCTTGCTGTCGGCATAATCCTCAGGGAGCATAACAGTATCGTCAGCATGGATATCCTCGCTGAGGTTTTCGTCATCAAGGCTTATGTTATCCTCTCTGCCCTTTTGTCTGAAATACATTCTGCACTTGTTGAAAGCGATAGAGTGAAGCCACGTTTCATAATGCTCAGGCTCTTTCAGCGACCCTATCCCCTCCATTGAAGCCAAAAAGCTGTCCTCGGTGATATCCTCTGCGGTATGCTTATCCCCAACGTTTTTCAGCACGAAGAAATAAAGCTTCTCGTGGAACTCTTTGTACAGCTTCTCAAAAGCTGTCTTTTCGCCATTCTGAGCCTTTTCTACAACGGCTCTCAATTCATTCTTGTTCATTCACATATCCCTCCAAGACAAGTATGCGTATCAACCTTTTCATCTGCGCCTCTGCCTCCTCGTCTGTCTGACGAGTTTCCTCGTTCATGGACCTTAGGACAAAGGCGATGACATCTCCAAGCTTTGCATTTTTCATTTTTATCTCCGTTTCATGCTCTCTCGTTTTTGCCCTTTCATATACTTAGTTGCAGTTATCCCGATATGGTTATCATAACATCACACTTTTGTATATCTGCACAAAAACGCACCCCACAGCCTATGAAAAATACACAACCTTATGACGCATACTGTCTTAATACTCATTATACTATATTTATGTATATTAAGCAACTATTTTTCAAAACTTGCCACAACAAATAATTCACATATCATTTATAAAATGTTTCTTGTATCTTTTGTGCAGAATGCTATAATCTAATTGAAAATACGGAGAGAATTCCGTATAAAGTTAATAAATCAAACAAATCGGAGGTAATTCATTATGATGGGAAGACTCAGAGCAATGCGTGAGCCGCTCAAATATGTTCAGGGCAGAGATGCTACACTTAAGTTTCATGAAGAAATGGGCTATATGGGCAAAAGGTGGCTGTTTGTATGTTCAAACAGTGGCTACAAAGCCTGTCATGACAAGATAGAGAAAAGCTTTGGCGAGCTTGACGATTACAGACGCTATGAAGTATTTGGCGGTATATCAAGCAAGGGCGAGATAGCCAAAATGGAAGAGATAGTAAAGGCTGACAACATCGACACAGTAGTTGCAGTTGGCGGCGGAAGCGCAGTTGATACTGCAAAAGCTACAGCATACTATACGGGCAAGCACATTGTTATCGTGCCTACAGTTGCTGCAACAGATGCACCATGCACAGGTCTGTCAGTAATATACAATGATGACCACAGCTTTGACAAATATCTTTTCTATCCTACCAATCCAGACGCAGTAATGGTAGACACAACAGTTATCGCAAACGCACCTGTAAAGTTCCTTATTGCAGGCATGGGCGATGCACTTGGTACATATTTTGAGGGCAGAGCTTCCATAAGAACAGAGTCCGCAAGCCTTGAAGGCACAGGCATCACAAGAGCAGGACAGGCACTTGCAAGACTTTGCTATGACACGCTGAAAACATACGGCAAGCAGGCAGTTGAGGCTTGCAAGGTACACGCAGTTACACCTGCCCTTGAAGCTATCTGCGAGGCTAACGTATATCTTTCAGGTGTTGGAGCAGACAACGTAAACTGTGCGGCTGCACACTCGTTCTACAATGGCGTAACATCATTGGGAATCAAGCACGCAGACCACGGCTGTTGTGTAGCTCTTGGTACACTGGTTCAGCTTGTACTTGAGGGTGCGCCAAAGGAAGAGTTTGAAGAGGTACAGAACTTCTGCCTTGAAGTGGGACTTCCTGTCACACTCGAGGAGATCGGTGTAACTACACCTGAGCAGGTAGAAACTATCGCAAAGAACGCTTGTATTCCAGGCGAAACTATCCACAATCTTGCAGGCGACGTACAGCCTATCGAGCTTTATGACGCTATCATGCAGGCAGACGCAATGGGCAAGATAGCATTGAACAAATAAGGGATAGTGTTAATTTAAAATGATATTGCCACCCACGGCTGATTTAGCTGTGGGTGGTTTTTTGTGTGAAAAAAGGGGCTGTAAAAAAAGTCCCTTTTTTCTTTTTCTTACCCATTGGTTTCACTCCTTTCGTTCTTTGATGATATTATTATACACCTTTTATGCGTGTATTTCAATGCTTTTAAAGTGAAAATATACACGAATTCGAAGTGCATATTTTGTGTATATTGTACACTTTACAAAAGAGTATATATGTGATACTATTATTGTGAGGTGATATAATGATAAGAATAAAAATAGATGTATTGCCACTTCTTAAAGAAAATGGATACAGTACCTACAAGTTAAGAAAAGACGGCATACTTTCCGAAAGCACCATCCAAAAGTTAAGAGAACACAAGATAGTATCGTTTGAAACTCTTGATTGGCTCTGTGGCACTTTGAATTTACAGCCGGGCGATATAATTGAATATGCAGAAACAAAGACAGCCGACAAGGAATAATCCCTGTCGGCTGAAATTCTACCTATTTGATTTTTATCTTCTGCCCCACATAAATGAGATTAGCGTTCTTGATACCATTGTCCTTGACAAGCTTCGCAACAGTAATCTTGTAGCGCTGTGCGATGCCCGAGAGCGTGTCCCCACGCTTCACAGTATAAGTCACCACCTTCTTGACGGAGCTTGCAGACGGCTTTGCGGATACCGCCCAGTCAGCGAAATGTCAATGAGAGAAAATATCTTTACACATTTCTAGAAAACGGAGATGTTCCCATAGACAACGACAGGGCAGAAAATGCGATAAGGCCGTTTGCCATCGGCAGAAAAACTGGCTTTTCAGCAACACAGCCAACTGAGTCAAAGCAAGTGCCGCACTATATTCACTTATTTCAACGGCTCAGGCGAATGGACTTGACGCAGAGAAATATCTGACGAAGCTGTTTTTATTGTAAAGCAAAAAAGCTTGCAAACCCTCGTAAATAAAGGATTTGCAAGCTTTTTATGCGAAATATGCACTTTTACTGAAATTAAAATGTAATGAATGCTAGCAGATGAGGTGTAGTAAACAAAAAGTCAGTGTTATTATCTACTAGCTCCACAGTTTCTACAGAATTTTGCTCCTTGCTTGATAAATATTTGAGCATAAATCTGTATATTTCAGAAACAGTAACCACTTTTGAAGGCTGAGATAACCAAGCGGCGATTTCTTTTTTTGTTTTTTATCATCTATATATACCCATATTACAAGTACTATAATGCCTAATATAATAAGTTGCATTATTTTTCAGCTTCTTCATTTCTCCTCATACCTTTCCCCCATCGCCCCGATCTCTGCCAGCATATCCTCCACCAGCGGTTTCGGCTCAAGGACTTTTACCCACGAGCCTTGGGACAGCAGGTACATTATTATCCCCCTGCCGTAGTTGACCTCGGCAGTGATAACGCTCTTTGTGCCGTTCTGCTCAATGACTTTTGCGGTGGGCAGCCTGTCAAGAACAGCCTGCAAAGACAGCCCCGAAAACTCAAAGGTTATCCGCACGTTGTCCCCTGGAAACATAAACTGATTTTTCTCACGCAGGTCGCCCTCGTCAAAGCTGTGCTCACGATCAAGCTGGAAATTCTCCCTGTGCTCAACAATATTTTTTATCCTGTCAATGCGGAAATACCTCGCCTTGTACTGGGTATCATCTGCCGCATATGCGATAAGATAAAAATAATATTCGCTGAACATTATCGCCGCAGGCTTCAGCTTCCTAACAACTTCGCTCCTGTCCATTTTCAGATATGTCACCGAAATGACCTTCTTACCATCAATGCACTGCACAAGACGCCAAAGATTGTTTATCACGCTGTCGCAGTCAGAGCGCACCTCGTGATAATGATATATCTCCCTGCGTATCACCTCATCAAGAAGCTTTCGGTCATTGGCAGTGGTAAACTTTCTCAGCTTAGATACAATGAATATCATATCTTCTTTGCTGAAACAACGTGCCCCGAGTATCACTTTTACCAAGGCAAAAAGCTCCTGATTTTTCAGAAACTCGTCGCTTTTAAGTATGTAAGCCCTGTCCTTGTGCGAATATGTGACCTCGGCATTTTGCATAAGCTCCCTGTATTCCGCAAGAAAATCGTTTATCCTTGCAATGTCACGACTGACGCTTTTGGATGATATCCCATACTCCTCCGCAATAAGCTTGTTAGAAACGACCTCGCCGTGCAAAAGCCGATAAAATATTTCAAGTACTCTGTCTAAACGTTCATTTTCCATTTTATTACCCCTCTTTCTTACAATTATACCACATTTGATTTTGAATTTGTTAAGCTGGCTGCTTAGTATAACGTTTTCGAAGAATATTTTTTTATTTTAACCAAAAATGTCAAATTATTGGTGCGGCAGATCATCGTATTTTGTCGTTTTATCTTGCTTTCAGTATAGCATAATTGCCAGACAAAGGTATGTCCGTTTAAAATTAGTTTACTTTTACATTATAACCCTTTCTAGCGGTATATGTCAAGAAATAATACTAATATAAGCGGTAATATCGTCACATTATATATATTATAATAGGTATAGTGATACAAATCGACGGAGGGAGAATGAAAATGACGGAAAAGGATATCAGCAACAGAATTACGCAGCTTAGATTGCAAAAAAATGTGTCCGAATACAAGATGAGCCTTGCACTCGGTCACAGTAAGGGATATATCCAAAGCATATCGTCAGGACGGACGATGCCGTCCCTTGGTGAATTTCTTGCCATTTGCGAGTATCTTGAAGTCACTCCGAAGCAGTTTTTCGACGATGGCAGCAAAAATCCTGCACTAACGCAGAAAATAGTTGAGAGCGTATCGAAACTTTCGGAAAAAGACCAACGATTGGTGCTTGAAGTTTCTGAAAGACTAGGAAAAGAATAATTTTTGAGACCTCGAACTGCAATATCAAAGTAAAAAAAACAGCGTACCGCAGCCCCCTGCGATACGCTGTTCTCATATAAAATTACTTCTTTGTAGTCACACTCTTTGAAGCCGACCAAGCGCCGTAGTATTTCGTACCCTTTACAGTTGTGTACGAACGAACACGAACGTAATATTTCTTTTTGCCTGAAAGCTTTGAAACAGTGGTCTTGTCGGTCTTGTTGTTTGTTATGGTAACTTTCTTTGCACTTGTGAACTTTGAGTTGGTAGCGTACTGTATCTCGTATCCAGTAGCAGAGCCTTTCTGCGCCCAATCCACAAAGAATGCCTTGCTCTTAGCAGTGAGCTTCTGTATCTCCTGCTTGGCAGGATTTATCTTGAACGTCTTTGTGATAGTGCCTGCGTAAG
>ULYD01014654.1_pt1 | contig 18007 bp, 22 predicted proteins | sample 1961831 | NCBI WGS metagenome assembly ULYD01 (sample SAMEA4835854, study PRJEB28245) | human gut metagenome | biome: gut microbiome; material: fecal sample | place: Denmark | collected 2008 | reverse complement strand
GGGGGCCGTCAGATTTGATACCTTATTTCCCCATCCTATTAACCGCATTATATCATAACGCACACCGCATTTATAAAACCGCCCAACTGGCGCCCATACATTTTGTGCACTTCCTACAAACACGTAAAATCGCAAAATAATGCTTGACAAATAAGCGCTCATCTGCTATACTATAATCAGAGAGAGGGATAACAAGCCTCAATCTAATGCACCTACAAAACCGAATAGAAAGGAAGTAAAACCATGAAAAACATCACTAGAGGTATCACTTGCTACATTTACAATTTTGGCGTCATTGAGGGGACCACGATAAAGAACGCGGCAATAATGGAATCTTATAACAAGTTCGGCGAGCGTGAGATTAAACGCCGGTGTAAGGACTGTGGGGAAAATGTCATCATGTATTCAGTTGAAGAAGTTACCCATACGTATTCCATGTCACTAGCAACCTTCCTTGAGCACGCTAAACGCATCGAACCAACCGACATCAAAGAGGAGGACTAAAATAATGAAAATCATGGGCTTCATTCGCGTCACCTACGAAATTGACGGCGTCCAAGATACCGCGCTTATCCTATTCGAGAAAGCAAGCAAGTTCTTTACCTACATTGGAAAGCTTTTTGGCAAAATTCTAAAAGTGGAGGTATTTTAAAATGACTAAACGTTGGGTAGTATCCGGTAGTCTCCATACCTGCTTCATCGCAATGGATTTCTTCCGTCACCTAAACCACCCGTTCACCCTCTCCCGTACAAACGGGAAATGGAATCTACACATCCTAACCGAATAAACCCCCGGCCCGGCGGATAACCTCCGCCGGGCCATTTCACGTACCCTATTGTTAAAATTTTAACACAAATGTTTCACGCCAAATGTTTCACACCCGCCGATATAACACTGCTATATGCCGTCACCTTGCATCATTAACTCACTTGAACATATGTTTGCAGGCTGGCGCACGCACACCCGGTTAGCGTAAGCTAACTCTCCTTTACACCAACCCATGAAAAATCTACATCCCGTGTTCATAACTAGTTCACATTTACCTGCTACAATACAACTATGAAAGGAGGACAAAACCAATGAAATACATCCCAAGAGCAACCCCCGTTAGCGCCTTTAGATTTGGCAAGCATATCCCGCCTAAATGGTACATGAACCTAATCAATAAAGGCAAAGCGTTTGCCACTATAGACAACAGCGATAAAACCAACCCGCTGAAACTTGAAATTCAACTCCCTAGCGGGAACGTAACAGCTGTGCCAGGAGACTGGATACTATTAAATAGCGAGGGCAAAATTAGCGTGCTTTCCCATGACGAGTTTACAAGAATATACAGGGGTGTAAATGATGGATGATTACGCAGTAGGCAGATTTAAAGCTTTCTATAATTACATTTTCTACGGATACGGTAGAATGAACCACCCGCAGATGGTCAACTCATCATGCCGAAACAATCAGGAGCAGGAGGAAGGCTATAATGCAGGAATAGCAGAAATCGCGCTCAACAAAAAGGAAATATGTGCATATATGCACAGAAGAGACGTGGAGAAGGATGCGGAATCACTTTATGGATCTGGTAATTCATTATAAAGACTATACCTAACCCTTCCTAGCCGGTCTGTGGGTTATCAGGCCGGACCCCACGGGGTAAACCCGCTCCCTCTAATCACAAAATGAAAGGAAGTGAACACTCCCTCCACAATTCAATACGTCGAAACGGTACATTTTTAACAGTACAGAGGGAAGCGAGCAAAATCCCCGCGATTCTAAATTTAAAGAAAGCAAGAACTTGAACAGGAGGAAAAACCATGGCAAAGTACATGACCAGAACAGTAGATAGTTATATCTATCATCTGGGGAACATCGAGAACAACGGCGATGCAACCACCATTATCCCCGTAACTGACATTTCCAGCGAAAAGAAGCTGGGCGAGCGAGAGACAAAGAAGCTTCTGAAAGAGCATGGCGCACAGATTGTCTATAAGATCGACAACGTGCCTCATACCTACTGCCTGTCCCTTGACAAGTTCATGGAACTGGCCGAAGAAGTACCCGCAAAGAACAATCAGTAAACAATCATATTTTAGGAGGAAATAACAATGGATATGAATAAGCAAATGCAGGCGTTCACCGGCTCCGAAACTTCTGACATGTTTGTTAGTTTCGACCCCGTAGCTCCCGATGATAAGATCAAGCTGTACAACGCCATCAACGCCCCCGAGACCCGTATTGCCGACATGGTCAACAAGCCCATTTGCCTGACTGACGTTATCATGGTCAAGTGTAAAATCAACGACAGAGGTCGATCCGCTGAGCGGGATGCAATCCGTGTAATTCTGATTGATGACCAGGGCGAAACGTATGCGGCCACCTCTTCCGGTATCACCAATAGCGTCCGCAACATCTTCAACATTTTCGGCACCCTGCACTTCCCTGAGGGTCTGAAAGTTACCATTGAGCAGATTAAGACCAGCAACGGGAACACCCTGACCATGAAGCTCATGGCCTAACAAATGCGTCCCGTTATTCAATCTAGGGAGGGGCGCAAGCCCCTCCCTTTAATCAAAGGAGGTGTAAAATGGCATCCCGTACAGTATCCGAAAACACAAGCCGTATCTTAACAGAGGGGGCCGATTTTATCTCAAAGAAATTTCGCCTACCATGTGAGATCGACCCAGACGCGGCTTTAGTTCTAGCTCAAATCGCAACGTTTGGGAAGGGGGTTAGGGTATGGCACGCCGGAAACGAGGTCCAACAGGACCAATTGAAAATAAAGCTGTCTATAACCCAAGTAAACAACAACTGAAAAAGCTACAAAGCGAGATAAAGAACTACAACAGGCGTTTACAGAGCGCAATTAAAAGAACATCTCCAGAACTAAGAGAATATTTACCACCGAAACTTTCATATACAGAGGAAGCAGGTAAAATAAAATCAGCAAATGGATTTAAGCGCAGAATAGAGACCCTACAGAGATTTGATAGGCCCGGACTTGAGCTAACAACCTTTGAAGGCCGCCCAATAGCAAAGGCATCGCTTGACCTGTTAAAGCGCTCAGTGGCAGAAGAGAATAGACGGCGCAAAAAGCGACTTGCCACACAGGCAGAAGCACAAGAGCGTTTAGGTAGATTTCCTACTCAGCCCGTATATGGCACAAGGCCAATAACACTCTCAAAAATAATAGCAGACGAAGAAAAGCGTCGGAAAATAGAAATAGATTTCCTAGAGCCCTCAGAAGCCGACCCACTAACAGAAGCATACAGGCAAAATTACATTAGACATGTATATGAAACCATGCAATTATGGAACATGACAAACGGAGAGGACCCAGAAGTCACTAATCTTATAATGCAAATCATAGGCTTAGTATCAAGTGCATCAAAAGAAGTTATCGACGCTTCAATAGGCATACCAGAAACAAGGATAGACATAGTTTCAGACTATGAGTTATTCATGAATAACCTAGCCTACATACTGGGACTTTGGGAAAGCCTATGATATGGGAGTATATGCGGCTGACTTTGAAACAACTACAAATCCTGATGACTGCCGGGTGTGGGCATGGTGCATTTGCGATATATACGACATAGATTCTACAATATCATATGGCGAGACGATTGAGAGCTTCATAGAATATGTCGGAAAATTACATGGTAAAATATACTTTCACAACCTGAAATTTGACGGCGCGTTTATTGTAGACCACCTACTAAAAGAAGGATATGCACACTCGCAAGATAGAAAGATACATAGGAACGAGTTTAGCACCTTAATATCAGACATGAGGCAATGGTATCAGATCAGATTTGTGCCAGATAGGAAATCAGGATCAGACGATGAAATACAAATAATAGATTCCCTGAAAATACTTCCAATGCCAATATCTGATATGCCCAAATCTTTCGGAATTGAGGAAAAGAAGCTAGAAATTGACTACCACGAGGACAGAGAAATAGGCCACATACTAACGCAAGAAGAAAAAGACTACATTTCTCACGACGTAATAATATTAGCAAAAGCGCTTAAATTTATGTTTGATCACAATCAAACAAGACTAACAACTGGATCAAACGCCTTGCACGATTACATACACAGGCTAGGGAAAGAAGAGTATAAAGTAAGATACCCAGAACTAGACCTACCCACCTTCACAGATTTCAAGAAAGCGTATAAGGGCGGCTTTACCTATGTAAACCCAGCATACAAAGACAAGGATGTAAAAGAGGGAGCAGTATTTGACGTAAATTCGATGTACCCGTGGGCAATGAAAAATTGCTTACTTCCTTATGGAGAGCCTGTATATTTCCCAAAGAAATACAAAGAAAATCCAATGTACCCTCTATACATACAATGCATATTATGCGAATTTAAGCTAAAGCCAAATCACTATCCATGCATACAGATAAAAGGACATTTCATGTACCACGACACGGAGTATCTAACACAATCAATAGAGCCAACCTATCTATACCTAACAAGCGTAGACGAGAAACTAGTATTCGATCATTACGACGTGAATGTAATAGAATGGTGCGGCGGATACATGCTAAAAGGAACGCACGGCCTATTTGACGAATACATAGACTATTGGTACAACGAAAAGACCGAAGCTAGAATAGAGGGAAATCCGGGGCGCGAGAAAATAGCGAAACTAATGCTAAACTCTCTGTACGGAAAATTCGGATCAAAGAAAAGGGGAAAGTCTTGCATCCCATACTTAAGAGAAGATGGAAGAGTAGGATTTAAACTATCAGAGGAGGAGATAAGAAAAGGCGGCTATATTCCTATGGCGTGCTTTATAACCGCCTACTGCCGAGACAAGATAATCCGAGGTGCACAGATATGTGGAGATAGATTTATCTATGCAGACACAGATAGCTTACATGTAGCAGGTACAGAACCGCCGGAAGGGCTGTGGGTGGACAACAAAGCCCTAGGGGCATTTAAGTTAGAAGAAACATTCATAAGAGCTAAATTTATACGACAGAAAACTTACCTAGAAGTAACACTAGGAAAAGACTATCAAGAAAAAATAAACATAAAATGTGCCGGTATGCCTAAGAACGTTAAAGAGGCAATAACTGAAAGCGAATTTATCGAAGGAGCAGTATTTGAAGGAAAACTCCTTCCCAAAATCGTCCCCGGCGGCGTCATTTTGAAGGAGACAACCTTCAAAATAAAAAAGGCAAAAGGGGTTGACAACTCGCTTTCATTATGATACAATACCATAGAGGGGTCCTTGCTTTCCTAGTGTCCCCGTCCGGGGCACCGGGGCGAAGAGCCTTCCCGGGTGGGAATTGGCGGTGGTGTGCTGACACAGTGGAGGGCAAGGATTTCCCTTATTTTACAGAGGTGATAAAGTGGACACTAAGGACACGTCCATGTATTACAATGCAGATGACACGCTCTCAAGAAACAGGTTATTTAATTTTGTTGTAGGCGCTCGTGGAGCTGGTAAGACCTACGGAGCCAAAAAGAGGGCAATTAAAAATTTCATCGAAAAAGGCGAACAATTTGTATATCTTAGAAGGTACGACACAGAAATGCCTCAGTCACAGATGCGAAACTTTTTCGATGATATCATGCAGGAGTTTCCGGACCACGAGTTTAAAGCGGATCGTGGGTTATTCAGGATAGACAAGGAAGTCGCCGGGTGGTATTTCCCACTGTCAAAAGCAGTAATGCTTAAATCAATGCCGTTCCCAAACGTCACCTTGATTATCTTTGACGAATTCATCATTGGAGCAGGAGCATACCGCTACCTTCAAAATGAAGTCGTGACCTTCCTTGAATGTTACTCAACAATATCAAGAGACAGAGATGTCCCAGTATTATTCTTGAGTAACGCCGTTACATTCAGTAACCCTTATTTCCTATATTTCAACCTATCATTAGAGAAAGGGCAGAAAAGAAAGCTACTAAAGGACATCCAACTAGAGACAGTTACAAACCCAGCATACGTAAACCACGTAAAACAGACCAGATTTGGACGTCTGATAGACGGAACAGAATATGGGTCCTATTCAATGGACAACGAGTTCTTGCTAGACACGGATTCATTCATTGAAAAGATGGTTACAGCCTGCTTCTATGTTACAACGATACTAATAGACGGCTTCAAAATTGGCGTGTATAGGGACATGAACTCTGGTATTTTCTATCTATCAGAGAAAACTGATGACACAAGAAAGATAACAATAAGCCTAACATTAAACGACCACAACAATTCAACCGTATTAGCCACAAGGAACAACATAGTTATCAAAGGTATAATGGATGCTTTCTCTGCTGGCATGCTGAGATTTGAGACACAAAAAGTAAAGAATTTAGCATGGCCCATTCTAAGAAAGCTACTATAACAAATGGAGGGTTACAAAATGGCATACGAATTTACACAGGATTCTTTCCGGCAGTTCTCTGAGGAAGTTATCTCCGCGGGAGGAGATCAGGCCACCTTAACGACTTTATTGAGCCAGATGCAAGACGTTATCATTGATAATATCGGAAAAATGGAACAGCTTACGCAAAACAATGAGAACGTCACCAAGGAAAATGAGCGGCTCAAGAGTGCAAATATGGACCTGTTTCTGAGGATTGGTTCTCAGGCTGATGCCATTGAGAACAAGGCCAAGGAAACCGCCAAAGAAGAGCCGGTTGGAGTTGACGATTTTCTAAAGAATATCTATAAGGAGGATAACAACAATGGCAACTAAGAACAACCCTATTGCTAGCCCTGAAATGATGAACGCAATCCGCAATGATGCGAGTGACGCCTATAAGGCCGCTGTGCCTGTAGCCACTCCCGCAAATCTGGCTGACGTGGGAAATCCCATCCTTGCTTATGATGCAATGGCAAACGAGTTTCTGAGTGCGCTTGTTAACAAGATCGTTGCTACAATCCTTTACCGCAAGATGTGGAACAACCCTCTGTCTATGCTCCGTAAAAACGCTGAGCCTCTGGGAGTTGACGTTGAGGAAGCCCACGTGAATCCGGCTACCGCTCAGGCATATGACGGCACTGAAACCGGTATGGCCGCAGTTCTGAAAATGACAAAGCCCGATGTGGCCGCCGCGTGGTATCGGCTGAACCGTCAGGATAAGTATCCTGTCACTATCAACAACGAACAGCTCACAAATGCATTTGTCTCCTGGAACGCACTGGAAAATCTTATTCAGGGAATTGTTGACAGTCTGTACAATGCGAACACTATTGACGAGTTTAAGTACACAAAACAGTTGGTGGTTAATGCAATCATCGACAACAAGCTGAAATCAGTCCTAGCTGTCATGCCCACAAACGAGGCCACCGGAAAACAGTTTCAGGTACAGCTCCGCAATATGTCCATGCTGTTCACATTCCCTTCCAGTGCATACAACAATTATAAGTTGATGGGCGGAACAGGAAATGAGCGCATCACCTGGAGCCCAATTGAAGATCAGTTGATTATTATCCGGGCCGATGTGGCGGCGAATATCGGTGTCGAAGTTCTGAGCGCGGCCTTCAACCTCAGTTACGCCGATTATCTGGCACGGCAGATTATTGTGGACGACCTAGGCGATGATGGCAAGACCCTTGCCGTGCTGGCTGACACTAAGGCATTTCAGATTCGCGAAAAGCTCCGCCGTTTCACCACCTTCTATAACGGGTCCGCGATGAACTGGAATTATTGGCTGCACGCATGGGACACCTTCTCTCTGTCTCCCTTCCACAACTGCGTGGCCCTCCGCACTGTGTAAGAGCAATTTAGGGAGGGGCGCAAGCCCCTCCCAATAGAAAGAAGGTGAAACCATGGCATTATGGAGACCCGAAACAACTATATATCTGTGCACAAATACAGGCATAGATCAGTATAACAAACCCTACTTTGAATCCAACGCCGCAATGCAAGGGTGGTTAGCTGGAAAAGTAAAAGCGTCATTCACCCAATACTCATATCAGCGAGCAGACGAGCGGCAATACTGCCGCGTAGAATACAATTATAACGACGCTCTTACATGCGACATTATCATGTGGCAAAATACCGGAACCGGACCGCGCTGGATTATCGCGAACATTACAGGGGTTGAGTGGGTAAACCCGAACACAACAACCATCTATTTTGAAGTAGACGCATTTTGCACCTACTGTGGGGACATAAACTGGCCAACCTCCTACAGCCTAGTGGAAAGAGAGCATGTCGTGAACGACTGGAACGGAGCTAATCCAAACTGGATTAACATTGGGATACCCGAAGGAATGGGAGGCACACCAGACCAAGTTGTATATGACCAAATAAAGGCATACGCACCAGATACATTTGTGGTATTCACTCCTTATGATTCTTCCGGTCAACCAATGTTTGGAGGCACTGTAGAAAATAATGTGTTTAACGGCTTAACTATGAGAACTTTTTCAAGCGCAGGGGCCGTTAACAGCTATTTGCAGAGCGTAGCAGAATCAAGCGAGGGAAAGCTAGAGAATATCCTAGGCGTTTACTCCGTACCCGGCGATTTCCTATCCGATTTGTCAGAAGCAGTTGAAACTATTCCGCCGTGGCAAAGCGGCGGAGCAATTGGGCCAGACCTTTGCAGAAATGCGAAATGTTATTCTAGTGAATTTTGCGTGGCGCAAGTAGAAGGCATGAACAGCGAGACAGTGACATACAAACCCGAGCTAATCACAACACAAGGCACGTTTAACTTCCATATCTACGGGCGCTTTATCGGAGGCGGCGGAGGAATCATTGCAACGCCAGACGCCTATGACTACATGGGAAACCCTGGAGAATACGGGTGCGCAATCACCGTATTTCCGCAAGGTGCATGGGTTGGAAATCAATATGCTCAGTATCAACAGACCAACAAAGTAAACATTCTAGCAACCACAGCAAAATCAGCTGGATCTTTCATCCTTGCAGGAGCCGCTGCTGCCACAGGGGTAGGAATGGCCGCCGTTCCGGGACTCGTTGCAAGTGGCCTCAGTAGTGCGGCAAGTATTTGGGATGCAGATACAAAGGCCAAAAAGGGTTCAGCCGCTGTTAATGGCTCTGTGTCTTCTGACCCCATCCTAGCTGCCTCAATTGGCCAGTTTGGCTTCAAATTCCGCTGGTACATGTGCAACGAGAGCATCATGAAATCAGTTGACAGCTTTTTCGACCGCTACGGCTACAAGGTCATGAGGCTGAAAGTTCCAGAGCGCAACAGCCGTCCATGCTGGAATTTTGTTAAGACTTCTGAGGGCCACGTATCCGGTGCTATTCCAACCGTCTACAGAGAGCGCATTGAAGCAATGCTAAATGCTGGTGTCACATTCTGGAACGTAGGAGCAAGAGCCATCGGCGACTTTTCCAACCCGTCCGCTAACAAGAGTTAGGAGGTTGCCATGGAAACTGTAATTGTTGCTATACTCTCTCTAATCGGAACGCTAGTTGGAACTTACGCAGGAATTGTTTCAGCCAACAAGGTGACAGAGTGGAGAATAAAGCAAGTAGAATCTAAAATATGCACCCTATCAAAACAAGTGGAAGAACTTACAGCAACAGTGAACTACATACAAGGAAAAATGGAGGTACTACATGACCATTGAGTTTATAACAGTTGTAGCTCTAGTGCTCATTTATCTGGCAATCTATATGTTACTAATCCCGGTTGGAAAACGTCTACACTACATTATGTCCAGAACAGTATTCAAAAATAAACCGATCAACCATACCGCATATTGGCTGACATACATAATGGTAAATATTATTGTATCTCTCACAGGAATGATTATCATTTTCAACCTAGTAAAATACACTGCGGAGGTGTGGATTACATGACCAATCTATTGAAACGATTAGCTAACCTCATGTCCGTTAAATCCCTAGTAACAATCGCCCTGACAATCGTGTTTTGCATTATGGCATATAAACAGACAATCTCACAAGACTTTATGACCATATACTCTGTTGTTATCGCTTTCTTTTTCGGTGCTCAAAGTGCCAAGAGCAACAACCAGGAACTTCAAAACGACCTAGAATACGCGGAAACGAAAAACGCAGAATTATATAACCAGTTGATGGAGCTGTCAAAAGAAAACGCGGCCTTAACCGCTGAACTAAAGGAGGCGTACAACGATGCATCTAATCAGAAACTACCTGACGAATAACGATTGTTATAAAGCAGGAAAGCCTCTGAACATCCGAGGAATTATGGTGCACAGCACAGGGGCAAACAACCCATCCCTAAAACGCTACGTACAGCCAGACAAAGACGGTATTGGCGTAAACAAGAACGGTAATGACTGGAACCACCCCGGCATTGATACCTGTGTACACGCCTTTATTGGCAAGCTGGAAGACGGCTCCATTGCCACCGTGCAGACCCTCCCATGGAACATGCGCGCGTGGCACGCCGGTTCAGGCCGTTGGGGATCGGCAAATAACTCCTATATCTCTTTTGAGATTTGTGAGGACGGCCTTACAGACCCAGATTATTTCAACGCTGTATATACAGAGGCTATAGAACTCTGCGCCTATCTATGTAGGCTCTACAGGCTGGACCCATCACAAGAGGATGTCCTAATCTGTCACTCTGAGGGCTTCACCCTAGGGGTAGCATCCAATCACGCTGACGTTATGCACTGGTTTCCAATGCACAACAAAACGATGAACGACTTTAGAACAGATGTATATGCACTCCTGAAAAGCGCCGGTGGAGCATCCCCGGAAGAGATCGTAAGAGAATACCGTAAGACACTACAGGACAATGACGCAGAGAACTGGTCAGAAGAGGCCAGAGAATGGGCAATTAGAAACGGTCTTATTACAGGATACGAAGGAAATTACATGTGGCAGGATTTTGTAAATAGAGAACAATTAGTTACCATTCTTAAAGCCTTCAATAAAACATTGGGAAATCCCGTGCCGTAAACTACACTCAACTCCCGGCGTCTACCGTCAACTCCCGTAGAGGCAATTAAAGACCAGAGCTTTTCTGTTATGGGCTAGGCTGGCCTCGTGAGACCAGTATAGAAAAGCCCAGTTAAGCCCAGAACAGAACAGGACACGACAGTTTATTATCCGATATTAGTTTAGGGGGCGTTACAATGAAGGTATTTATTTCACAGCCCATGATTGGATTTTCCAGGGAAGATGTTTTGAGGAGAAGGCAGGAGGCAAAACTGAGATTGTTCCATGAGCTGGGCGATTATAATATAGAGTTTATTGAACCACGCGTTAGTTATTCTGACCCGATTCTGAATATCGGTGAATCTATTAAGAGGATGGCCGGTGCTAGTGTAGCTTATTTTATGCATGGATGGGAAAAGCATAGAGACTGCGTCATTGAGCATGAAGTGGCCGTTCAATATGGAATAAGGTGTATTACGTATGAGGGTTAAAAAGCGCAATGGGCCGTTCTCTAAACTGTATAGTAGGATTTTGGGCTGGATTGTGGTGTTGTTTTTAGCCTGCTTGTTGGCTGGAGGGTTTTATCTGGCTCTGCTGTCTATCAAGTATCAGTACACGGGAGCTTTGGCTTGTTGGACCATATGTGCAACACCTATCGGAACGGCTGTTACGATTGTGCTAGGTAAGACCATAGACAAAGAGATACAGAACGTAAAAGGACCTAACGGAGAGGGACTTGATTATACAAACGGCGCAAAGGAATACAACGTGGATTCTGCGCCGGTTTAGGAGGTGGTAAGATTGTTTGATTGCTTTTTCGGTGCAAATCTTCCGGGCATAGTATTCCCATCTAACGGAGCTAGGGCGGAGGTCTTAAACGCACAGCAGACCATAGAAATTTATAACCGATTTATCAATATGGCGTTAAGCCGGTTTAGATGGACGGGCCTGCCGGACAGTTGCAATGAACGCGCGCTTGAAATGACGCTGTTGTTTTACGGCGTGGCGCTGTTCGCTAATGATCCGGACCTAGGGTATATCCATACAGCGGTAACTTTGCCGGGGCCTTTTAACATCTACTATGAGAGCGTAGTGAGAGAGGCGTATAGTTTCGAGTATCGACACAGATTTGACATTGATAATAGTGTGTTGATTAGAGCTAATAAGACTATGACGCCAGACTATCTTTCTATTTGGAACTATTCGCCCAAAATTTCAAACGCACTCAGAAGCATCGATATCCACACTGAGACTATCAAGAGACCATTTGCAATTCAGTGTGACGAGAAGGACAAGCAAAGCGCTATCACGGCGGCAAACAAAATTGCCGGGAATGAGATTGCTATTTTCGGCTCTAAGTTCGGTAACCCTGAAAGCGTGAAGGTAATGAACTTTGGCGTAAACTGCGTGCTGAATGAGATGTGGGCAAATGTGCGAAACTACATGCAACAGCTTTGTACGAGCTTAGGAATCGATAGCCTTACAAGCGACAAGAAAGAGCGCCTTATTTCTGCGGAGGGGCAGGGGCAGAGAAATCCCACGCGGCACATTATCGAGAGTGAGCTGTGGTGCAGGGAAAGGGCATGTGAGGAAATCAATACTATGTTTGGCTTGAATGTTGGGGTAGAGTTGAACGCCGTGGAAGACTTCATGGAAGAATTCATAGAGATGGATAGAGGTTTCCAGGAGGGAGGTGACGTCGGTGCGTCAACTAATAGGGACGAGCCAGATTAACCCGGAATTGGGGGAACTCGTTTCGGGTGGGTATGAAGTTTTCAACGACTGGTGGAACACCTTTATTCCAGAACATAAGAAGCACCTAGAGGGAAAGATTATAACATACTATTGGTTTAACCAGATCGGCGCGGAGACGCCGGACAGATTCAAGCATTTTCTTAACGCGGAATTGATGAAGATTATGCCATACTATAACAGGCTATATGAGAGCGAGCTAATTAAGTTTGATCCCATGCTGAATCAGTTGGTCAAGACTAATGGTAGAAACGTCGAGAATCTGCTTAGGGTAGCTAATTCCGGTGAGAATTCGGCAGCCGTCATGCTCAGGGATTTCGTGAATAGTCATAGGGATGACGAAAGCACAAAGGGGAATTTAACTGGCGCATATGATAGCACTTTGGATCACACGGCAGAAGAGACATATGAAAAGCAGGGCGACAAGACTTCTAAGGAAGTTGTTGACGAGGATGTAACCGGAACTAAAGATTCTACAACTAAGGTTGTTGATAACACGACTGAGGACAATTCTAAGGATATTACCAGGGAGCTCACTAAGGACAGGACACTGAATGAAACGGTAGAGACGACACGGGATACGACTACTAAGACAAGTGGATCTGGAACTAGCGATAGTACGCTGGAGAGGTCTGTCAATACGGACGGAACGAAGCTTTATTCGGATACGCCTCAAAAGAATGTTAATTCTAGCGGGGGCGTGCAGAACAGTGTTGTCTGGAACTATCTGACCAACGCAACGCAAACAGGAGAGGACCAGAACACCGATGAAAGTACGCACACTAGCAACAGCTATACAGAGGATAAAACGGAGAAGGTAACAGAGAACACGACTAGGAACGTGACGGAAAACGAAACTGAAAATGAGACGGTTGGAGAGACTGAGAAAAAGAATAAGGACTATACGAGTGATACAACATACCACGAAGACACAACAGAGAACACAGATAGGACTACAAACTATAATGAAGATTGGCATGAAAACGGCAAGTCCAACCTCACCGAAAATACCACGGGACACAATGATACCGTTGAGGATACAACGGGAGAACGTCATACAGCTGGAATCGAGCAGGGCAAGACAGATGAAAAGCATACGCAAAGCAAGGATAGAAAAGAAGATGAGACGCAGACAAAGGAAAGCGGAATTGAGGAAGTTGTCAGCGGGTACGTTGGTATTAGTGGGTCTGAATTGCTGACGGCTTTCCGTAAAACCTTCATCAACGTGGACGAAATGATTATTGAAGCCCTTAGAGGGTGCTTTATGGAGGTATTCTAATGAAAGATTGTTATCATGATTTTGACCATTGCTGTGAGCCCGATCCTTGCAAGCCTGAGCATTGTGAGCCTTGCATGCCTGGCCCGTGTGGAACTCCCGTTCCTCCACCGGTTCGCCCAGTGGTGAATATCCCGGGACCTAACGTGCAGGCTCAGATGTGTGAAATGGCTGGCAGGGTAAACGAGTGCATCCTGAGATGGAACCAAATTCAGCGTAATTGCTATGAGGCTCTTGATAGAGTGGTCGGCGCGGCTGTGTCCAATGATGTGTATTATGATCGGGACGAGGTTGGCATGGAAAGCGGGTACTCTGAAAACGATAGTTGCCCCTACCATGTTATCAACGTGAAGTGTGTTGACAAGTGCGGTAAGCCTATCTTTATCAAGCTTATGCCTGCATTTGGAAATACTACAAATTCCGGGCTTGTGCAGAGTATTCAGGATGTTAGTTTTGTGACTAACGCCAACGCAATTATTAGTGCAACCACGGACGCACCGTGGAAGGGCGTAGCACGGTATATGGGTGCGCCTATGGCTAGCACACCTGAGGGTGGCATTTTCTGCGGCGGATTCAACCGGCACGGGGCGCTAAAGATTTTCGGTGGTGATACTGACGAGGATACTCTGTGCCAGAATCAGGTGGTTGATCTCATTGGCTCTGTTATTCCCATCATTCTGGATGGTGAGATTACAGAGCAGGCTAAGGGGATGACAACCAAACAGGCGATTTGTGCGATTGGTTATAAGTCCTCTAACGGTGATAAGGTATTCTTTAACTGCGGTAAGCAGGATGTGCAGGGTATGCAGGGTATCACTGTAGCGAATATCCTGAAAGGCATGGGTTGTACAACGGCTGTTATCACCGCGACTGCGGGCGGCGGCATGGAGTATCTGGGTAGCCTCACCTCTTCCCCTGACAACTGGCAGATGCCTAAGAACTCCGCGTATTGGGTGGTTAGCAAGCGCCCTTTTGAGGGATGGTGCAATCAGTTTGAAAGCTCTATTGCGCAGTTGGTGCAGAGAGTTGGCGGCCTGAAAACTGAGATTGACTTTATCAACCATGAGGTTGACGAGGTTAGCGAAGTGGCAAACAAGGCGTGGGAATTGGCGCAAAAGAACGCGGACGATATCGTGGAGATTAAGGCGGACATTGAGAGAATCGATGGAGAAATCACAGCACTGGAGGAGCGCATTACTACCGCCGAAAATGATATCAAGGCTCTGGATGCGGCTCTAAAACAGGAGATTCAGGACAGGAAGGACGCTGACGCGGCAGAGGCGCAGGCGCGGCAGGAGGCTGACGAGGCGCTGGGCAAGCGGATTGACAAGGAAATCGCGGACCGCGAGGCCGCTGACGAGCAGTTAAATACCGCTATTGAGACTGAGAAAGCGGAGAGGACCGCCGCTGACGCTGTGCTCCAGGGCAATATCAATCAGGAGGCTATTGATCGGGCCAATGCGGACCTGAAAATTGAGCAGAATCTCAATAAGGAAATTGTGAATCGTACAGAGGCCGACCAGTTGCTTCAAGACCAGATCAACGGGCTCACTACCGGGGACGTGCCGCTTCCGTACGTGAAGAAGGCCGGTGACACAATGACCGGTGATCTACAGATGGAGGGCTCCGCCGTTGTTAAGCTGGTAGACGGCAAGACGGTTAAGGGTGCTTTTTACCGGGATAATGGGGATGTGTGCGTTAAAAGCGAGAGCGGAAACGTTCGGATTCTGGGAGCGGCCACTCTTCTGACGACTGCGGATAATGGCGCTGGACAGCTCAAGATTGGGGCTATTACCATTCAACAGCATATGAGCGGAGATATCCCTCATCTTGATATCAATGTGGGCACTGACGCGGGTGCTGTGCACGTGAATAGAAATGGGATTGACGGCGGGACCGGTGAGCTATGGGTCACTGAGATTCATGCTCCGAACGAACTGAGGCTTGCACCGGGTACGAACGTCAATGCTATGGATCACAGGATTACGGGAGTTGCGGACCCGGTTGATGATGGGGACGCTGTGAACAAGAAATATCTTGACAGTCACGGCCCTGAGTATACGTTACCGATTGCTAGTGCTACCACTCTAGGCGGCGTAAAAGTTGGCGCTAATCTGACGATTACACCGGATGGCGTGCTGAACGCTACCGGCGGAGGCGGCGGAGGTGGTACGGAATATGTTGCCGGTGAGGGTATCGTTATTTCCGGAAACACTATTTCTACCGATCCGGCTAAGGTGCCCACTAAGGAGGAACTGGAGGGCTATCTGCCGCTGGCTGGTGGAACGATGACCGGAAATATCAAGTTCAAGGGAGACGCTGAATATATCGGTGCCACTGTGAACGATGCTGACCATTCCATTGTCATTGGGTCTCAGGGCGAGGGTGCTATTATGGGGTCTGTTAGCGCGGGGCATAGTGCGGCAGACGTTGATGCGGCGCTGACTGCTAACCTTAACTCTAAGGTGGCTAGGGTGAAGGCGGAACGGACTACTGCGGGTGGTAGTGCTGTGACGCTGGAGGCTCAGGAGCCGGATGGGGAGAATACGGTTAGCGTGAAGGTTGGGGCGAAAGCGGCGGACGCTTCTGACGGCACGCTTAGTGTTTACCGTGATTCTGGCGTTAACTACGTTGACGTTGGGGCGAACCAGCTGAAATTTGGCGATAAGGGCCTTATTTTCGGTGGAGGCGATGGACTTAGGATTATTTCCGGTGACCCCTCTGATGGTGGTAGTTTGTTCTTTAACGGAACGCAAAAGACTGCTCAGTTCCTTACCTATAAACCGCAGTATCAAGGGGCGCCTACTGAAAATAATGATCTTGTTAACAAGAAGTATGTTGACGGTAAGGCTGGCGATTATCTGCCGCTGGCGGGCGGGACTATGCGCGGAAATATCGATATGGGACAGAACGATATCGTTCAAACCGACGGTATTTCCGCGGGCAGTAGTTTGGCGCGCGGCGGGGCTGTGCTCACCGGCGATGCTAGCGTTCGTATAAATGTGAGCGGAAATAATCAGCTCGAGTGTGATGGCGGAACTATCTGGTTGAGAGCGGTTGCTAACATGAGCAACAAAAAGATTGTTTCTCTGGCTGACCCCACTAACGCGCAGGACGCGGCTACTAAGGCGTATGTGGATAGTAAGATTACGGGGTCCAGCGGAGGCGGCACAGTTATTGGAACTAACTATGATGGTTCCAAATTTACCATGAAAGTGACCGCAAGTACAGGTTTTAGCATCTCTAAGGGCCCGGGTATGGTTGGCGGATTCTTGTATGTTGAAGTCACTAAACTGAATGTTGCGGCTCCTACCAGTACGATGTTTACAATCCAATTTAGTTCTGCTCCGCCTCCCCTGTGCTGGGCTACTAATGTATTCACCGGAACTAGTGCGAAACGTAACCAGTTCCAGGATTCTTTAAGTGACAAGACGACACTCAGGAGCATTTCACATAATCCTGATAGATTTACAACTGGTGACAAGATGCTCGTTATTGTCGGCGTTGGGTGCGCCACTGAGGACACTAATGCAACTACTATTGCCCCGCTGTGCGTGCTTTAAAGGAGGCGTATTATAATGCATTGCGAGTATGTACAGATCAAGGCGTCTGATGAGCTCGTTGAGTTTGGCTGTGATTCTACGCATGTTTATATGATTGTAGTTGATGGCATCACTTTTGGGCCGTTCAAGTATGCTGAGGGTGCTGGTATCCCGTCTCAGGCGACACCGGCTAATGACCCGTCTAGCGTGTTTGTGGGATGTGATCATGATAAAATCACGGTTCATTTCTCTAACCCTGGTGCGTATGGTCATGTGGAGCTCCTGGAGTTTGAGGATTTAGAGGAAGTGATTGGTGGCGTTACTTCTTTGCTGGCGGATATTAAAGTTTCGCTTGCCGAAGCTAATAGTAAGCTTGCAGACATTGTTACAAATACAGGAAGAATCCAGTAGCCTAAATAGAGGCCGTGAACGTGATAAGCGTTTACGGTCTCTTCTATTAACGCCGAGTTAGCATATGCTAACTCAGGGTGTGTTAAACCTGTATTTCTATGGGCGTGTTTAAGGCATGCTATTAGAAACGATTTTTTAGGTATCGAATCTGACGACC
>ULYD01031494.1_pt1 | contig 18117 bp, 16 predicted proteins | sample 1961831 | NCBI WGS metagenome assembly ULYD01 (sample SAMEA4835854, study PRJEB28245) | human gut metagenome | biome: gut microbiome; material: fecal sample | place: Denmark | collected 2008 | reverse complement strand
CGGCACTTCACTGGGAGGTGTCATCGTGGACTCCGGAAAATTCGACTGGAAGGCCTCCGGGAAATTTCCGCAACTCACCCAACCGGATGCCAGCTACCACGGCATTTGTTTCACCGAAGCGGCAGGCGCGGCTGCCTACGTCACCCGTATCCGCGCCACACTGTTGCGCGACACGGGAGCTACCATCAGTCCGTTCAATGCCTTCATCCTTCTTCAGGGGTTGGAAACCTTGTCCCTACGGGTGGAACGCCACGTGGAGAACACCCTGAAAATTCTGGATTTCCTCTCCACACACCCTAAGGTAAAGAAAGTCAACCATCCGGCATTGCCCGGACACCCCGACCATAAACTATATGAAACGTACTTCCCGAAAGGAGCCGGTTCCATCTTCACCTTCGAAATCAAGGGAGGACGTGAAGAAGCGTTCCGCTTCATCGACAGCCTGGAGATATTCTCTCTTTTGGCCAACGTGGCCGATGTCAAATCGCTGGTCATCCACCCGGCCAGTACCACCCACTCCCAACTCAATGAAACGGAACTGGCCGAACAAGGCATCACGCAAGCCACGATACGTCTCTCCATCGGCACGGAACATATCGACGACTTGCTCTCCGACCTGACGCAAGCCTTCGCCCAAGTCTGAATACCCAAGAACTACGTAATACATATACATTCGACAAACGCTAAAAAGAAAAGATTATGGAAAAGATTTATCATTCGCTGACCGAACTTATCGGACGTACACCTTTATTGGAAATCAGCCACATAGAGAAGAAAGAACAACTGAAAGCCAGGGTTCTGGTCAAACTGGAAAGTTTCAATCCCGGAGGAAGCGTGAAAGACCGCGCAGCCTTTTATATGATAGAAGCAGCAGAAAAAGAAGGTCTGCTGCGTCCCGGCAGCCTCATCATAGAGCCTACCAGCGGAAACACGGGCATCGGACTTGCCTGGATTGCCTCGGTCAAAGGTTACCGGCTCACGCTCACCATGCCTGAAACCATGAGCCTCGAACGCCGCAATCTCCTGAAAGCATTAGGTGCCACACTGGTACTCACTCCGGGCAGCGAAGGCATGAAGGGAGCCATCCGCAAGGCCGAAGAACTGAAGGCGGCTCATCCCGGAGCCTTCATTCCGGGACAATTCGACAACCCGGCCAATCCGGAAGCACACGTACAAACCACAGCAGAAGAAATATGGAACGACACAGACGGAAAAGTGGACTTCTTCGTAGCCGGCGTAGGCACGGGAGGTACCATCAGCGGAACGGCTAAAGGATTGAAAAAGCACAACCCGTCCGTACAAGCCATAGCCGTAGAACCGGACGCCTCGCCCGTTCTCTCCGAAGGCATCCCCGGACCTCATAAAATACAAGGAATAGGTGCCGGATTCGTTCCCGAGAATTTCGACCGCCGTCTGGTGGATGAAATCATCCGGGTCGCAGACGAAGATGCCGTCCGTGCCTCCCGCATGCTGGCCAGCCACGAGGGGGTGCTCGCGGGCATCTCATCCGGCGCGGCCCTGCACGCCGCCCTGCAAATCGCACGCCGCCCGGAGAACGAGGGCAAAACGATTGTCGTGCTGCTTCCCGACACAGGCGAACGCTACCTGTCTACCGTACTGTATGCCTTCGAAGACTTCCCGTTGTAAAAGGCCTCAACCTAAAATGTATGCTTTTCTGCTTACATCGCCTTATGGAACAGGCGTTTTCATAAATCACTCATAATTAACGATGTAAATAAGCAGAGCCATTCCAAAAATCAATTGCCGCAGATTCATATTTTGTTCTGCGGCAATTGATTTTTCAATCTAAGCCAAACGATTTTCCGTTTGGCGCACAAAAATTTCACGCTCCCCGCCCGCAAAATTTTTCAATCGGGAATCCCGGGGCGACAGTCCCGTGTGCTTTTTGAAGAAACGTGTGAGACACGACTGGTCTGTAAAATGAAGTCGCTCCGCGATTTCCGTAACGGACAAGTCCGGCTCGCTAAGCAATACCTTAATCTCTGCCACCAACTGCTCGTCTATCAACTGTTTAGGCGAACGTCCACCCATATAGCGGACGGTAATCTGATGCAAATAGCGTGGAGTGATGCAAAGCTTTTCTGAATAAAAAGCCACTTGGTGCTCCTGTGCGCCATGGTCGCGCACCAACTGCATGAACCTGTGGCAAATCGCCTGCTTACGGCTGTACTGCTTCGCGACCGACAGCTTTTCCTGTATGGTGTTGAACAGCCACATCAGCAAACCTTGCAGGAAATTATACTCTTGCTGCTGCCTGAACGGGGAAACATTACCGCAAAAAAGCATTTGTGCCATATCCATCCATAAATTGATCTGTAGCCATGTGGCCTGGCTCCGCTCATCCTCCGTATGACGGTAACAAGGATGTTCGTGCGTGTAGTTCAGGTAAGGGGTATCTATGGGCAGGACGGCTTTCAGGAAAACGTCTTTGGGAAACATCAGCAAACGTACCGCAAAATCATCCGACGCGCAAAGCACTTGTATCAGGCTTCCTGTAAGAAAAATAAGCTCGGTCTGCTCCCCCAAGGCATATTGCTGTACGCCGGTGGACACGACAGCCGTGCCACGGACGCAAATCAAATAAACCCCACACACGAAATGGCTTGGTCTTGAATGCAGCGAGGCCAAATCGGTTTCCTCATAGCGGATGGTTGAAGTATCGGAAGGTAAGAATACGGCCATGACTTTATTCCTTTTTAGACCGCAAATATACGAAAAATCACTTCCTCTGCCGTATATTATTCCGATAATGAAATGTTTTGTACACGTTACGACAAACGAAAACAGTTCCGATTGAAGTACTTTTGCACCGGAAAAAACAAAGTAATCGGAGACAATGAGAAGCAAACGGAACTCAAAAACATTCATCTTGTTATTCTTAGGCCTCTTGAGTGCCTTCGGACCGTTCGTGATGGATATGTATCTGCCCACGTTGCCTGCCATGTCGGTCTACTTCCGCACCACATCGTCTATGGTACAACTGGGACTGACGACCAGTATGGCCGGACTTGCCGCAGGCCAACTGTTTTTCGGTCCGTTGAGTGACAAATACGGCCGACGTCCCGTATTGTCAGTCGCACTCATGCTTTTCCTATTATCCACAGCCGGTTGCATTTTTTCCGAAAACATCCTGCAATTCATCACCTTACGCTTCTTGCAGGGTGTATCCGGTGCGGGCGGTGTCGTTCTCTCCCGTTCCATTGCAGCCGACAAATATTCTGCCCGCGAACTGGCCGGTGTATTGGCCGTCATAGGAGGCATAAACGGAGTAGCCACTGTTGCAGCACCTATAGCCGGAGGCTTCTTGGCCGATGCAAGCGGATGGCAAGGCATCTTCTGGAGTCTCTTTTTATTGGGAACGATTCTATTGGCCGGCAGTTTCCGTATGGAGGAATCGCATCCGGCCGGACAGCGTACTTCCGTCCGGTGGAACGACATCCTCCGTAACTTCAGCCTCATATTACGCAACCGGCAATATTTGGCCTACACTTTACAATACGGATTTACGATGGGAGTACTTTTCGTGAATATCGCATCGGCTCCTTTCATCATGCAGGAACATTACGGCCTTTCCGCCATGCAATTCAGCCTGTGTTTCGGGGCAAATGCCATAGCCATGGCCATCGCCTCGACCGTTGCGGTCAAATTGCCCACGATGAAAGATGCGTTGCACATCGGCAGCAGTGGCATGTTGTGGCTGTCTTTCGCATGGCTTGCAGCTCTGTCACAAGGATGTAGCTTTTGGATATACGAAACATTGGTCTTCGCCCTCCTCTCTATGGCAGGCATCACCTTTACCGCTTCCAACACGTTGGCCATGGAATGCGAAAGAGAAAATGCAGGCGTGGCTTCGGCATTTCTCGGCACTGCCGGTTTTGCCGTAGGCGGCATCATGTCTCCCTTAGTAGGATTGGGGAACATCCTCTTTTCTACCGGCATGCTGTTCATCTTCAGCTCGTTCCTTGCCCTCTTGTGTACACACTATGCCTTGTCGTCGCAAGGTTTCATCCGTGGCCACATCTTAGAGGAACTCCGGCAAGCTGCGAAAAAGATATCCGTTCTCCCACGGCAAAACTCCAAATGACCACCCTGCGGACCGTAACGGTCAATGACTTGCTCTGAAGAATTTCAAGAAAAACAAGATTTGATAATCGATGGAATTGCTCCAATATTCACCCGTATGCGCTCCGGGACGCACAATAAAGTCGTGCATGACGCCTCGTTCCAACAACTTTTGATGGAAGGCTTGGTTGACTTCAAAGAAGAAATCATCATAGCCGCAATCAAAAATAATCCATAGGGCACCATCCTTGAGTTTGCCTGTTTGGTTGATGACGGTATAATCGTCCCAATCGCACACCCCGGCATCTTTTGCCCCGATTTGTTCCTTCATGTCCCAGTTGTCCGGAAAAGGCCGGATGTCCAGTCCGCCGCTCGTACTGCCCGCCGCTCCGAAAACATCCTGATGGCGTATGGCCAACCATAGGGCACCATGGCCGCCCATACTCAATCCGGTAATGGCCCGCTTCTCGCGAGACGGCAGCGTACGGTAATGTCCGTCCACGTAAGACACCAGTTCCCGGCTGACGAACGTCTCAAACTGGGAATCGTCATTGAGCGGACTGTCCCAATACCAACTGTTTTCTCCATTCGGACATACGAAAATCAAATTCTCACGGTCGGCATAGTCTTTGAGTTCCGGTTTCAAACCGGGCCATGTGGTTTCATTTCCGCCATAACCGTGCAACAGATAAACCACAGCCGCTCCCTTGCCTTCTGTCTTTTCGGGAGAAATCACTATGGTACGCACCGCACGTCCCATCTTCCGACTGTGCACCTCCACCGTATCCACTTTCGCGGCACGGACAGCCACCGCCGACCAGCAAAGCAAACTTGCCAAACAGCAAAACACACTCTTTTTCATTTCGTATCTATTTATGGGGTTAAAGTTCGATGACATAAGACTGCATCGTACGCAAATCTATTGTCCACAAGCGGCCGTCCAGCACGTCGCCGTAACCGCAAACCAGTTTCATCACCTCGTGAGCCTGCACACTGCCTACTATCGCCGGGGTCATGCCCACAACGCCTTTAAAAGCCGGAGGCAACTGACACGCGGCCTTTTCGTCCGGATACAAATCCCGATAGCTCTTCGCTTCCGCAGTACGACAAAAAACGGACACTTGGCCACAGAACCCTTCAATGGCACCGTAAACGTATGGCTTGCCTTGCGCCCTGCAAATATCGTTCAAAAGATAACGGGTCGGATAATTGTCACAAGCATCCACCACAATATCATAGTCTTGAATCATACCGGCGGCATTATCCGGCGTCAGACGACAAGCGTACGGCTTCACGTCCACATCGCTGTTCAATGCACGCAACCGACGGGCAGCCAACACCACTTTGGGCAGCCCCACTTCCGCCTCCGCATAAAGAACCTGGCGGTGCAAATTGGTCGTACTCACCGTGTCATCATCCACCAACCCGATGTGCCCTATTCCGGCACCGGCCAGATAGAGCGAGACGGGGGAACCTAGCCCGCCCGTCCCGACGACCAACACCCGCGCCGCACGCAAGCGTTCCTGCCCTCCGGTGCGGATTTCCGGTAACATGGTCTGGCGCTCGTACCGCCCTAACTTTTTATCCTCCATCCCGGACATGGTCAGCATTTTACATAAGATTTGGATAAATCGCTCTCGCTCGGCAGAGGCAAGCGAGCTTTCCTCTGCTCTCGCTTACCCACGGTTTTCAAATCAAAACTGGCATCCCAATCCTTCCATACCGGTTCACGACCGGCTTTTCTCAATGCCTTCTCCACCTCCACGGCTGTGCGTTCGTCGCTCACATGGAACTGCTCCAATGCCTGCGGATAGGTATAATATCCTCCCGGCTCCGTCTTGCTTTCCGCACTCATCGTGGTCACGCCCAACGTGGCCATGTGGTCACGGATGGCCGCCGGTTCGCGTGTGGAATAGGAAATGTCCACATCGTGATCGAAAATACGCATGGCAAAAGTGACCTGGGCCAGTTCACGGTCGCTCATGACGACATTCGGCTGGAAGCCTCCGTTCTCGGAGGGCCGCATACGGGGGAAGTTCACACTGTATTTCGTCCGCCAATAATGCTTCTGCAAATAACGTAAATGATAAGCCATCATCGTAATGTCCGTACGCCATTCTTTCTCCAGGCCAATGAGGACTCCCATCCCGATGGAATGCACCCCGGCCTGTCCCATGCGGTCGAAACCGTTGACACGCCACTCGAATTTCGACTTCATGCCCCGAGGATGGTAGATATTGTAGTTTGCCTTGTGGTACGTTTCCTGGAAGCAAATGACTCCGTTCATCCCGTGTGCCTTCAGTTCTTCATACTCTTCGGTCTTGAGCGGCATCACTTCTATCTTCAGGTTACTGAAGTAGGGTTTGGCCAAATCCAAGGCACGCGCCAGATAAGGCACGCCGGCTTTGGCCGGATTCTCTCCTGTCACTATCAAGAGGTTCTCGAAAGGCGCCAACTTCTTGATGGCTTTGTATTCGTTCTCTATCTCCTCCTCCGTCAAAATGGTGCGGCGCATCGGGTTGCTGATATGGAAACCGCAATACACACAGGAGTTGGTGCAGGAGTTGGTAATATACAAAGGTATGAACATGGACATGGTCTTGCCGAAACGCTCTTCGGTATATTTACGGCTCAACCGCGCCATCGTCTCCAAATAGGGAGCGGCTGCCGGAGACACCAAAGCCATGAAATCGTCCACGTCACAATGTTCTTTCGAGAGGGCACGGCGCACGTCGGCTTCCGTCTTGGCATTGATCCGCGCCATGGTTTCCTCCCATGAAATCTTTTCCAATTCGTCCGAAAACATATCTTCTTCCCGTTTAATCGTTCAAAAATGCCGTCAGGGGCGAACTGGCCTCTGCCACGAAACTGTCTGTCTGCAATCCCAATCCGGCTTCGTATGCCATACGTCCGGCTTCCACTGCCTGCTTGAAAGCCACGGCCATCGCCACCGGGTCGCCAGCCACGGCTATGGCCGTATTCACCAAACAGGCGGAAGCTCCCATCTCCATGGCCTCGGCAGCATGACTGGGCGCTCCGATACCGGCATCCACGACTACCGGCACGTTGGCCTGCTCGATGATGATGCGCAGGAAATCACGGGTCTGCAATCCCTTGTTTGTCCCGATGGGTGCTCCTAAAGGCATGACTGTGGCCGCTCCGGCTTCTTCCAGATGTTTGCAAAGCGTAGGATCGGCCTGACAATAAGGCAATACGACAAAGCCCAACTTCACCAACTGCTCCGTGGCCTTCAGGGTCTCCGTGGAATCGGGCAACAAATAACGCGGGTCGGGATGAATTTCCAACTTCAACCAATTCGTACCGAATGCCTCGCGTGCCATCTGGGCGGCGAACACGGCTTCTTCGGCATTCCGGACACCCGACGTGTTCGGCAATAATTGTATCTCGGGACGCACGATATGCTTCAGCATGTCGTCCTCCTTGTCTTCCAGTTCGATACGCTTCATGGCTACCGTCACCATTTCCGTTCCGGAAGCCATGATGGAACGGGCCATCAGGTCGTTGGAATCAAACTTACCTGTACCTAAAAACAAACGGGACGTAAACTCCCGTCCTGCTATGACTAATTTTTCCATATTTTTGCTGTCTTATTGGATTGAATGACTAAATACTATCCGCCGCACGCCGCTTTGATGATGACAATGTTCATCCCCTCGGCCAACGCATAACCGTCCCACGCGGTACGGGGCACCAAACGGTTCTCTACAGCCACCGCTATCCCCTGAAGCGGAAGCGATAGCTCTTCCACCAATGCAGAAATCGAAACGGCTGCTGTCTCCACTTCTTTGTTATTCACCGAAATTTTCATTTCATCTACTTTTAATTACTACTGAAAAAGACAAGTACAAAGAAGCACCGCAAACGGCGGTATGGAAAGAAAATAAAATCCAATCCCTACGGCAGTACGAACTGCATCAGGTTCGAGGGTATAATCTCAGCCCCTTTCCGGGCACCCCTTTGTCTTTACGTGGGCAAAGATACACAAAAATACAATCCGCCCATCGGAGATGAACGATATTTTTGTACTTTTACCACCACTTGACCATTCTAAATTCATACGATGCCGAAAGATGCACATAAAAGTCTTTAAATATAATCATATATCGGAAACCGACAAACGCCTGCTCTATGATTTGATATGCCGCGTCTGGGAAGACACGACGAACTTGGATATCCATCATAAAGACATGGATGCCACTTCGTTCTGTGCCGTGGAAGAAAACCGTTTCATAGGATATGCCGGGGTGGTCTCTTGGGATATCCGCATACATGGACGGCCGTTCAGGATGTGTGGATTAAGTTGCGTCTGTACGCACCCGGAACACAGGAGTTCGGGAATCGGTTCCGCCCTCGTAAAGCAGGCGACGGAATATATCCTCCGAAACGGCACATTCGATGTAGGCTTATTCACTTGTTCACAAGAAAATACTTCTTTCTATGAACATATAGGCCTTTGGGAAAAGGCAAAAAATTTAGTCTTGATGGAAAGCCACAGAGCCAATGCTTACAAAAGTGACTTCATGCATTTGAATGTGTTCAAATTACTCCTCTCTCCAAAAGCTAAACAATATGCGGAATACTTCGACAATAGCATTATCAATCTAAACTTCCCTCAAGGAAGGTTCATATAAAACAGACCACGACACTCTAAAAAAGGCTTTTTCATTTCTTCACCGCCAATGCCTTTCATCTAAAGTAAAGTATTCCGCCCCCGAAGACAGGGACGGAATACTTCTTTCCTCTCAATACATCCGCTAAGGTCAACGCACCACGATACGGCTGTTCTCTACCACGCGCCCGTTCTCGGTCAGCGTAAAATTATACACACCGGCCGACATCCTCGACAAAGGCACTTGCACGCTGCGTTCACCGGCACCCACACGTACACTCTGAATGGTACGCCCGTCCATTCCGGTGATACGCACGTTCCGCTGTGCACCTTCCGTTCCTGCTTCCGGAAGCTCCATTGTCACGGTTTCCCCTCTCCGCGCAGGGTTGGGGTAAGCCCGGAGCAATCCCGGCATTTCCCTCACTTCACTGATGGAAGTACCGCCCTTGCCCACGGCAAAAAACACATAAGCTTCTTTCCCCATATCATAAATGGCGAAATACTTCTTCCCACTTAACTCATAACCATAAACAACCTCAGCAGAGCCTAAATTCTTCTCCGAATAATCATACCGCCACAGTTTCGTGCCGTCCTCCTTACGAAGTTCCACCCCGGAATGAAGATACGTGTATTGTACCCTCACTGAATCCACCTCGCCATCATTGTCACGGTCGTATTCCATCGGTTCCTGCGGGGCATAGTCCCATGTTTCATACAGATATTCAAACTTGTCGTCCTCGTCAAACCATGCCTGGGTTAACAATGCACCGTCCAATATCTCACTGCCAATAGACACATCAGAATATGTTCTGAACCATAAAGGGGTATCCTGAGAGCTATACCCTTCCTCTTTCCATTCCCGCCAAGCACCAGAGAAACGTTTTTCGTAATTTCTATAAAATCGGAACGCCTTGTTGTCCGGTGTCAGGTAAAACCCATTCATGGGACGATCCCTGTACACCATTTCTGAACCGTTTTCCCATGCATGATAGAAAGTCCCAACAAACCACAATGTGTCCCCCTCGCCCTCATATACGCAACTATCAACACCCACTAGTAAAGAGGTCAAACGTTCTATCCAATCTTCCCTCGTAGGCCACTCGTCAGAAGGAGAATAGTCTCCGTCCCACCAACTCAAGGCAGATTCATCGGAATGCAGCAGAACGATTTGAGAGGAACGCGCCTTTACCATGGTATAAGACCCTTTTTCCGGCAACCCCAAATCAATGTCCCTCACCGGTTTCAGGTCTGAATCATAGAAATGGAATGTACCGTCATGTATATCACCGCCACCCTTTACGAACAGCAACGGCTTCCCGTCGGCTGTGTAACTTCCTGGTATCAAAACCGGAACGTTATCCATGCTCCCCAATTCCGTGTACCCTTGTGCCCGCACGCCCACTGTGGCCATACAGGCCATCATTGAAACAAGTAAACTCTTTTTCATGATAATCTTGTTTTTGCCATCATGCCCCCTCTAATCCGGCGGTAAATAAAAATCCATTAGAAAGAATATTTGTTCAGGTTCGCATAACAAAAAAGCGTGGGGAGCTGTTCTTGCTTATCTCGCTCATCAGGCTCTCGCATTGCCCATCTACCAAGATAAGCAACGCAGTTAGCCCACGCCGGTACATTATATAAACACCACACCCACCGCCATACCGCCAAGGCACAGCCGATAAGTACAGGGTATAAACATACCACGCAGACATTCCCGTTGCTCCATCTTCCGGTAGATTGACCAAATTTGCGAGATTTGATGAACCGAAGACAGACGCTTGAAAACGCCTTCTTATTAAATAAACCTCCCGCTAACCCCTTCGGGCCAACTGGGTATTGCAAATGTAAACAAAGAAGTTTAATAAAAGTTATATCGCGAGAAGAATATAACCAAATTTAACACGAAGAAATTGCCGACGGGCACCCTATTCCTTAAAAAGGCCACCCCGAAAACGCCTTACCGGCAAATTCACCCCACGAAAAGAGGCCGCCCTGCAAACTTACAGAAACGGCCTTTAATCTTACTAATCTTATGTCTTAATTATACCCGCTGTCCTAACTTATCGTCAATGAACAACAAAGCAGCCTTGTCGGCTTTACGGATTTTTTCCAAAATACCTTGCGCTGTAGCTTCTTCTTCCACTTGTTCGCGCACATATCCCCACAAGAAATCCTGAGAAGCCATGTCTTTCTCTTCGGAAGCCACTTTCACAACATTTTCAATCAGCTTGGATACTTGGCATTCATGCTCATACACATTCTCAAAAACACCCAATACACCGTTCCACTCCTGTGGAACCACATCTATCTTGTCTACCTTAGCCACTCCGCCACGTTTGATGACATAGTTCGCCATATCGTAAGCGTGCTCCAATTCTTCCTGAGACTGTTTCTTCATCCATGTGGCACAGCCGTCGTAACCTTCTCTCTGCAAATAGAAAGACATGGATAAATACAAGTTAGCCGACCACATCTCGGCCACAATTTGTTCGTTAATAGCTTTCTGCAATTTGTCTGAAATCATATTCGTATATATTAAAAATTAAACAACTTCACTTTATTATAGTAAACTACAACTACAGTGCCAAAACATCTGATTTCATCATCATGTCAGCTATTTATTCTTAATTTTACGGATTGTTATAGAGAATCTCGATGAATAAGGTTGAGAAACTCCTCCCGCGTCTTGGCCTGATTGAACGCTCCCGTAAAATCACTGGTTGTAGTCACCGAGTTTTGCTTTTCCACTCCACGCATCTGCATACACATGTGCCGGGCTTCCACTACGACCATCACGCCCAACGGATCCAACGCCTCTTGTATGCAATCCCGAATCTGTAGCGTCATCCTTTCCTGTACCTGAAGACGATGGGAAAAGCAGTCCACCACACGGGCGATCTTGCTCAAACCCGTAATATATCCATTAGGTATATAAGCTACATGTGCTTTCCCGTAAAAAGGCAACATGTGATGTTCGCACAACGAAAAGAAATCAATGTCTTTCACTATCACCATGTGGCGGTAGTCTTCCTTGAACTTGGCCGAATTCAGAATTTCTTTCGGGTCTTCGGCGTATCCCCGCGTCAACGTTTGCATCGCCTTAGCCACCCTATAAGGCGTCTTTTGCAATCCTTCACGTTCGGTATCTTCCCCCAACAAAGCCAAAACAGCCTTATAGTGGGTTTCTAATTCCCGCTGTACCGTTTCGTTATAAACCTGACGTTCCATCCGCTTAATAAGGTATTTGAATTACAGATTTTACAATCAACGCCTCATCGAATTGCTTTGTGGCGCGCAATTCGTGCAAAGCCTGATTAGCTTCCTCGTACGTCCGGAAATCCCCCACCCTGCAAATCCAACGCGGACTCTGAAAATGCGTATAAGTAGCCATGTCACTGAAGTAGCTCTTCACCTTTCCAGCCATCCGTTGTGCCTCCTGACGAGCCGTTCTGGAATTTCCTCCGGCATAAACCTGAATCCGATAACCGTTGGCCTTCATCTTACGTACGGGCTTAGTACCTACAGATGAATTGCCGCTCTCCGTTATCGACTGGGATGTACGTCCGGAATCTGCAAGCGAAGCAGAAGATTCCTTCTCTGCCCCTCCGCCATTTACCATCCGGGTAATCTCGGCATCCTGAATCACACGTACCGTCCCTTGCCCGTTCACAGGCTTCACCAGCTTGTCCACAAACTTCTGTTGTGCTGAAACCTGAAGCCAACTTACGGCACACCAAAACAACGATAAGAAGAGTCTTTTCATCATATAGTCATTTGAATATAAAACCATAAAAGAGAGCCATTCCGAGGCACGAAGACGCCCTCGGAATGACTCCGTTTATCTACTCCGATTAAGCTTTCCAAGCGTCGATGATACCCTTGAAGTCTGCGCACTTCAAAGCGGCACCGCCAATCAAACCACCGTCTACATCGGGCTTTGCAAAAATCTCTTTTGCGTTCGAAGGCTTGCAGCTTCCGCCATAAAGGATGGAAACATTCTCGGCAGCCTCTGCACCGAACTTCTCGGCAATGGTCGTACGGATGAAAGCATGCATCTCTTCTGCCTGCTCAGCCGTAGCCGTCTTTCCCGTGCCGATAGCCCACACCGGTTCGTATGCCAGAATGATGTTGGAGAACTGTTCTGCCGTCAAATCGAACAAAGAACCGGCCAACTGTGCCTTCACCACTTCGTTCTGCTTGTCAGCCTCGCGCTCTTCCAAAACCTCACCGATACAGAAGATGACCTTCAGGCCGTTTGCCAAAGCCAAGTTTACCTTCTCTTTCAGGATTTCGGCAGTCTCGCCGTAGTAAGCACGACGCTCCGAATGTCCCAGAATGACATACTGCGCACCGGTAGATTTTACCATCTCGGCAGACACCTCGCCAGTGTATGCGCCTTTTTCCTTGTCTGCACAGTTCTCTGCACCCAAACCGATAGTCTGGGCATCCAATACAGCGGCTACGGAAGCCAAGTGGATGAACGGCGTACAGATGACTACATCACAATTCGGTTTGTCGGCAACCAAAGCCGCATTCAACTCAGTAGCCAAAGCTACACCTTCCTGCAAATTCAGGTTCATCTTCCAGTTACCTGCAACAATTTTCTTTCTCATTTCTTTTCTTTTTAAAAGGTTGATAATTCTATTTTTATGTTTCATTCGTCTGTACATCTTACTCCCCACCCATATCCGGTCGGCAAACACCAGCACAAACAGGGGGACAAGGAACCACAGGACGACACGCAACGTCGTCATCATCCGCGATGCCGACTGCAAACGCCCCAATTCACCGTCTTCCAACGGCACATTCAGGTCCTCTTCTTTCGGAAGGTTATTACAACTCCATTTGTTATACACCGTACCCTCTTTTAACAATACCAGCCCGGGATTGGAGCGCACAATGGTTTTCAACGTGATTTCATCCGTTATGCCAAAAGGATAATCCGCCCCCGTCAGGTCCTGCCATCGCCCAATCACGTCATCACCGGATGCCGTCAGACAATAAAAGGCATACCCATGTTCGCCGCAATAGTCATAAAGTTCATTGATACGGTCTATATTGCTGTCGTCCGCAAACTCCAGATAAGGAGAGATTAATAAGAAAGTATATCCTTTGTCCGACAAAACCTGCTCCGTGATATCCTCTCCATCAGGCCACGTCATAATCGAAAAATCATGTATGGGGGGCACATATCCTTCTTTCACCAACACCGTCCGGCTCTCCACAAAATGCCAGGCCGTGTCCTCGGGATAATCTTCCGTAGTGAATTCTTTCTTTACTCCATCCTTTTCAAGTACGAATGTCGTAAGATACTCCGGCTCCTCCTCTCCTTCCGGAACCACCATCGATCGGGGAAGATTTACTCCGATATGATAAGGACGGAAATCGAAAACCGGAAGATAATAGATACAGAAACCCGCCAGAACAAAGGCAAAAAAGATAGAATAGAGGGAAATCATCCACTGGTTGCGTTCGGAAACAAAGCGCACCATCAACCGACGGTAACGAAAAACGAGCACGGACAAGCCCAACAGCACGACATTCTTGCCGAACGTCTCCCAGTTCGTCAACGACACGGCATCTCCGAAACATCCGCAATCCGACACTGGATCGGCCAAAGCCAGATAAAACGTCAGAGGCGTCATCACACTCATGAACAGCAAAAAAAACCAGGAAGTCGTACGCCGACGTATCCCAAAGAACAGATATATCCCTATACAAAATTCAAAAACCGCCAAAAGGACAGCCAGCCAGAGCGGCAAAAAGCCGGGAATCCATTCCGACCAACCGAATGCCTGAAAATAGTCATCGAATTTGTATTGGGTACCACGCGGGTCAACCACTTTCACCAATCCGGAGAAGACGAAAGTCACAGCCAGCAACAAACGGCTGACATTCACGGCAACCCAACGTAATTTATATCCCAATCTATTCACCGAACGTCAATTTTATCAGCCCGAATACGGCATAATTCATCATGTCCATGTAGTTGGCATCCACTCCCTCCGACACCAAAGTCTGCCCCGCCAAAGCCTCAATCTGCTTGGTCCGGTAAAGTTTCATCAAGATAAGGTCTGTATAAGAACTGATACGCATGCCGCGCCAGGCCTCATCGTAATCGTGGTTTTTCTTCAACATCAAAGCGAGCGAAAGCCCCGCGTATTTATCGTAATATTCCAAGGCACGTTCAGCCGTCATGTCTTCCGCGTCGGCATAGCCCAGCTCCAACTGTATCAGGCCGACAATACTATAATTCACGATAGCCATGAACTCCGGGCGAATGCCCTCACCGACCAACGAGACCCCTTTCACCTCCAAACTACGGATACGATTGGCCTTAATAAATATCTGATCTGTCACCGAAGCCGGACGCATAATACGCCACGCCGCACCGTAATCATGCAACTTTTTGGCGAACAGTTCCCGACACTCCTTCATTATTTGCTCAAATTGTCCTTGTGTATCCATATTTTACCGTTTAGGCATACCACAACATGCAATGTGCAAAGGTAGTACAAATCATCGAATAAAACAAAAAGAGACCGTAGAATACGCGAGCGGAGACGGCCTTTTCATGTTCTTTCACCATAACACATTGTACATCAAATCCTTCCGAAGAAGAAAGAAGGCTAACGGTGAAAACAAGGTGAAGGCTGCGAAATAAGAAAGTTCACCATAAGTAACTGAAACAGAAGAAGTCTGAAAGATGCGAACCTATTCCTGCATTTTTCATATTGTAAGCAGGGCGAACCTGCACACTCCCCACAACACCTGACTCTTTGCACGGCTCAAGGTGGAAAATCATTCGCAGCAGAATGAAAAATCATTCACAGCAGAACGAAAAATCGTTTGCAGGAGATTGAAAAATCATTCTCAGGAGATTGGAAACCCGCTTGCCACAGACGTCCTTTCTCCCTGATACATAGCAAAAAAGAGATGCTCCCGACCGTACGGAAACATCTCCCTTATTGTAACTACAAACTTATGCTTATGAATATTTGATGATTTGCCCCGGACGAAGCATAGTCTTACGGGATATTCCATTCAACTTGCACAACTTAGCAACCGTCGTACCATATTTCGATGCTATTACGGAAAGATTCTCACCCGATTTCACGCGATGTACTTTAGAACGGGGCTTAGCTGTCGGCTTCGGACGAGCACTCGCCGTATTCTTAGCCACCTCGGTCTGCCCCTTGCTCTTATTGGAGCGGAAGATATAATAGTCTCCTGTCACATCTTGCGCTACGAAATCGAACATTTCGGCCGGATTGATAGCCTGTCCCAAGAAACGCGTTTCAAAATGCAAATGAGAGCCTGTTGAACGCCCGGTATTGCCTCCCAAACCGATGGGTTCGCCAACCTTTACAACTTGGTTCTCACGCACAAGGTGCTTGGACAAATGCCCGTAAATGGTTTCAAGTCCGTTCGGATGACGAATTACGACATAGTTACCGTAACCTTTTCTTTCGTAATCCACGATACGTACTTTTCCACTAAACGCCGAACGTATGGTATCCCCAATGTACACCTTGATGTCAAGCCCTTTATGCTGACGACGAAAACTTGCACGATAACCGTAATTAGAAGTAATTCTCGTGCTCGGCGTCGGCATGCAGAAATGCCGCAAGTCTATCTTGTATTCTTCCGGCAATTCTACATCATAACGATGGGCATATTGGTTGTTCCAATCGGGATAAAGACCAAACGCGGGATTTTCAAGCTGTTCGTCACCAATCAAACGTTGCAAGGCAACCGAATCCACAGCTCTCATCTTTTTGTCGATCGGTGCTTGGCGAGCCAACAAGTCCTGCCCTGCAACCGGCATACTCAACATGGCCAACACAACGACCGCTCCTGTCTTAAGTCTTCTGAAGTTAAAAAACATTTAATTATTATTATAAAGTTCGCTTATCTTATTTTATAATTCGTCTAAAGCATACAAATAACCCAAGTTGGAAGATTCATACTCAAAAATCTCCTCCGGCTTGAAGAAACGCGCCAATTCTATTTTCGCATTCTCTAATGAATCGGACGTGTGGACGATATTTTGTTGGTTACTCATACAATAGTCGCCGCGAATCGTGCCCGGAAGGGCATTCCTGCCATTTGTAGCCCCTGCCATCGCCCGCACCACATTTACGGCCTCAATACCTTCGAAGCAACATGCAATCACGGGAGTTGACATCATGGAATCCTTTAAAATCCGAAAGAATGATTTCTCGCGCAAATGAGCATAATGTTCATCCAATATCGCATCTGTCAATTGCATCATTTTCATTCCGGCCAACCTCAGTCCTCTCTTCTCGAAACGGTTGATAACTTCTCCTACAAGCCCTCTCTGTAATGTACAAGGTTTTAACAAGACCAAGGTTTTCTCCATGAATATAGACTTTTTGAATTAAACATATTAATTAGCGTATTCTAAACACTAACAGCGGCAAAGATAATCTTTCCATAACAAAAGCCCAAGAAAATTAACAGTATTTTTCCTCAAAAGGCCGTTTTTTCAAGAAATCACCCCCCAATTCACCGTCCTATCTCTTAATTTATTTAACTGTCTCCATAGAATATCATTCTTTGAAGCAGCGCAATGCGGGTCGTCGTCCAACACTTTTTCGGCCGTTTCCCGCGCCAACTGCAGTACTTGTCCGTCACGTGCCAAATTGGCCAACCTCAACGTAAACGAAACCCCGCTTTGCTGCGTACCTTCCAAATCGCCCGGACCGCGCAACTTCAAATCCGCTTCGGCTATTTCAAACCCGTCGTTCGTCTCCGTCATGATTTGAATACGCTTGCGGGTATCAGCCGAAAGCTGATATTTGGTGACCAAAATGCAATAGGACTGGTCGGCTCCACGTCCCACCCGTCCACGTAACTGGTGCAACTGCGCCAGCCCGAAACGTTCGGCATTCTCTATCACCATGACCGAAGCGTTCGGCACGTTCACTCCGACCTCTATCACAGTGGTCGCCACCAGTATCTGGGTCTTCCCTGAAATGAAATCTTGCATTTCGGCCTCCTTCTCTGCAGCTTTCATTTTACCATGCACCCGGCTTATCTTATATTCCGGCAAATCGCGGCACAACTGCTCATACCCCTCTTCAAGGTTCTTGATGTCCATCTTCTCGCTTTCCTTAATCAACGGGTACACCACGTATGCCTGCCGCCCCTCGTTCAACTGCGAACGCAATCCCCGGTACAGGCTCTCCCGACGGTTGTCAAACTGGTGAATCGTCTGAATCGGCTTGCGCCCGGGAGGCAGCTCGTCGATAACCGACACATCGAGGTCGCCATACAAGGTCATGGCCAAGGTACGGGGTATCGGCGTGGCCGTCATCACCAACACATGAGGAGGATTGCTGTTTTTAGTCCACAAACGGGCGCGCTGAGCCACACCGAAA
>ULYD01033890.1_pt1 | contig 18143 bp, 10 predicted proteins | sample 1961831 | NCBI WGS metagenome assembly ULYD01 (sample SAMEA4835854, study PRJEB28245) | human gut metagenome | biome: gut microbiome; material: fecal sample | place: Denmark | collected 2008 | reverse complement strand
GGCCTTCGGGACGCTCTGCCGTGAACACTTGCAAGCCATGGTCGTTCACGTTGACAAAGACATAGAAACGGCCTTCATGGTAGCGGATGGCCGGTGCCCAGATACCGTTGCCATAAATGCCCTTTTTCCCTTCCAAATGAAACTCCGGCCCCATATCCAACTTGTCGAAAACGTAAGTCACGAACTCCCAGTTCACCAAATCCTTGGAACGAAGCAAAGGGAGTCCCGGCATGGCATGCATGGAACTGGCCACCATATAGAAGTCCGTACCGACACGAATCATGTCCGGGTCTGTAAATTCATCGTAAAACAACGGGTTGGTAAATGTGCCATTACCGTTATCTGCGGTCCACGAACGCGCCTGCAACCCGTAACTTATACTCAGAAATATATAAAAATACAAGAAATGCTTCATGGAGACTCTGTTTTTATGATTTTATTTATTTGCTGAACATCCAATAATCGAAGTACATCAACCTGCCGGGCTTGTCGCCTTTGCAGATGAAATACAAATCATGTACCCCGGTAATCCGTTCTATTTCGGAAGAAACCAACACCCAACGGTTATCTCCTCCGGTCATAGGCACTTTCAACGTGGCCAACAACCGCCCTTCCCGACTGTCGGCACGCACTTCCATCGTCACACCGCCGTTGTGCGTCGTGCCCACACGGGCCGTGATGCGGGAAGCACCCTCTTCGCGGAAATCCACGTCCCCCACTTTAATATAAGCCCCGTCCTTCATGGCATTGACAAACACACCGACTTCCTCGTTCTGGGATGCTTTCATCCATTCGGAAAAAGCGATGGTCTCCGCCTCCGTCTTGCGGAAAGGATTCAGCGTCTCCAAACCCTTCTCTATCCCGGCAGTCATTTTCAGCGGAACAATCGAACCGTCTTTATTGAATTCCGCCTGTTCCACACATACCGAACGGGTAAAACCTCCGCCACCGGGCAAAGCTCCGTTGTGATAGAACAGGTAAGTATTCCCTTTATAGTCCACCATGCCAGGATGGTTGGTAAAGCTCCGCCCCTCGGTAGGCATCAACACGCCGCCGTACTTCCACGGTCCGGTCGGACTTTTGCTCGTGGAATAACCGAGATGCTCCGATATGGGTCCTCCGGCCCACAGCAAATAATACAAATCCTTGCGCTTGTACAGCCATGGCCCTTCTTCATACAATGTAGGACGTTCGGCCACATTGCCCTCACGCTTGCCGAATGCCTCCTCGATCATCGGGACACGGACGATATCACCACTGTAGGAAATCATGTCTTCGTTCAGTTTCACATAATAACAGAACGGATTCCCCCAATACAGATAAGCTTGCCCGTCGTCGTCGATGAAGACCGTGGGGTCTATGTCTCCCCGTTTGCTCTGAGCCAACGGCTTGCCCAACGGGTCGTGAAACGGACCATAAGGGCTGTCCGCCACGGCCACACCGATGGCACCGCCTCCCGACTTCATCGTCACGGGAACGTAAGCGTAAAACTTTCCGTCACGCTCCACGCATTGCATCGCCCAGGCATCTCCTTTTGCCCACGAGAAAGTCTCATAGGACAACACTGCTCCGTGGTCGGTCCAGTTCACCATGTCGGTCGTGGAATACAGTTTCCATTCGTTCATGACGAACCACGTTGACGCGTCTTCGTCGTGACTGGTGTACAAAAACAACTTGCCGTCGTATACCATCGGAGCCGGGTCGGCCGTGTACATGGTTTGCACAATGGGGTTCTGTGCCGCCAACACCATCGGTAACCCAACCAATCCCCCGATACAATGCCTTAACTTACCTATTTTCATATCTTTCTTTTTCATTTAAAACACCAATAATCAAAATTAAACAATTCATGGGGCTTTTTCCCTTTACACACGAAATACAAATCGTGTACTCCCGTTACGCTTTTCACATCCGTAGCAAATTCTCCCCAATTCTCCCATTCTCCGGTATAAGGAATACGCAACGTACCTATCACTTCTCCATCGCGTCCGTCTATGCGTAATTCCATCTCACCACCGTGATAACGGCTTGAAGCGGCTGCCACAAACCTCTTTGGCCCGGTTTCACCGAAATCCACGTCGCGCACCTTGATGTAATCGCCATCGTGTATCCCGGTAATATATATTCCTCTCTCTGCCGAAACGGCAGAAGTCACCCCTTCCGACCACGCGATAGTCTCGGCTTCCGTACGACGGTAGGGGTTCAATGTGCCCACACCCTGCTTTACGCCCTCACGCGTCATGTGCAATTCCGGAATCGTCCCGTCGGAACCATAAGCAAACTCTTCCACACACACCGAACGGCAATAGCTGTGTCCGCCGGGCAAGGCATCGTTATGATAGAAGAAATAGGAACGCCCCTTGAAATCCACAATACCCGGATGGTTAGTGTTGCTTCCTTTCTCCGTCGGCATGACCACACCTTGTGCCGTCCATTTTCCTCCGGCGGACTTTGCCGTGGAATAATGGATGGATTCGGGAAATCCTGAAGCGTAAACCAAATAATAACGCCCCTGCCTTTTATAAATCCATGGTGCCTCCGTAAAGCCTCCTGAAAAAGACGAAGCGTCCTTCCGGTCGATGACCTCGATTTCTCCATCCAACGACACCATATCTTCCTTCAACTTAGCCCGGTAACACACGCCATTTCCCCAGTACAACCATGCCTGTCCATCCTCATCCACAAACACGGACGGATCGAGATCGTCCCAACTGTGTTTGGCGTATGTCGTCATGTCGTTCGTCACCAACGCACGTCCCAAAGCATCTTTAAAAGGACCGTAGGGGGTATCACCAACGGCCACGCCAATGGACGAGCCGGGCTTGAACTTGTTCTGCGAAGAAATATACCAATAGAACTTGCCATTCCGCTCAATGCACTGTGCCGCACTGGCATCTCCCGCCGACCAATCGAAAGCACTCGTACGGAGCACCGCACCGTGGTCGGTCCAATTTACCATATCCGTAGTCGTATACAAGCGATACTCCCGCATCAGGTAGGCATTCCGGGGAGCATCCTTTTCGTCACACCCCACATATAAATATAAGGTGTCCCGGTACACCATCGGTGCCGGGTCGGCTGTATAATGCGTCTGCACTATCGGATTTTGTGCAGACAAAGCCATAGAAAACCAACCCAAAGACAAGGCCAACAATTTTTTTCCAACTTCCATTTTCTTCATCATTTCATCGTATAAAGATTATTTTACCGCACCGTCGGCGTTTACTGCATACTTCTTTACCTCTTTCGGTTCCTCCGGATAAGGATTGACCATCAGAGATACGTCGTCAGCCGTTTTGGGAGGTTGCGTCACTCCGTCCTTCGTCTGCTCCACGTACGCCATGGAACCATCCGGCATATAGTAAAGATAGTCCACACAAACGCTCCTGCGACCTGTGGCACCGGCCTGATTGCCGATCACAAGCGAGGCATTATGGTAGAACAGATACCATTGCCCTTTAAACTCCACGATTCCGGGATGTATCGTGAAACTGTTTTCCGCCATGCCTGTCAAAGCACCTCGGTAAGTCCACGTCCCGCTGATAGATTCCGCCGTGGCATAGTGCATCATCTCACGCCCCTTTCCCATCGAAGCATAAGTCAGATAATATAAATCTCCCCGCTTATGCAACCAAGGACCTTCCACGTAATGAGGCAAATCAAGCACCTGTATCTCCCCGTCCAACTCCGTCATATTAGGTTTAAGTTTGACTAAAAAACACGTGCCGTTTCCCCAACTTAACCAAGGTGTTCCCTCATCATCAATGAAAACCGTAGGGTCGATGTCATTCCACCAACCTCTTTCTCCATTCGGAGTCATGGCATCCGTAATCAACGGCTTACCGATGGCATCCTTAAAAGGTCCGGTCGGAGTGTCGCCCACGGCCACACCTATTGCCTTACCGGGATAAGGATCGCCGGCCTGTGCCGTGGTATAATAATAGAACTTACCGTCTTTCTCCACCACTTGCGAAGCCCAAGCCTCGCCCACGGCCCACGAGAAATCTGTAGGCTTCAACACTGTCCCATGGTCGGTCCACGTCTTCATGTCTTTCGTGGAATAGCACAACCATTCCGTGATATTGAACATTTCTCCATCACGCGCCTCGTCATGTCCCACGTAAAGGTATAGGGTTCCGTCATGGATCAACGGAGCCGGATCGGCCGTAAACTTATCTGTAATGATAGGATTGCCTTTCATCTCAAAAGTTTTTGCAGATGGCCTTTGCCCGTAGCCCCAAAGCGAAAGCATTAGGGCTCCACCTAAAATCAAACATCTCCTTGTATTCATCTCGTGATCTTCTTATTTTTTCATTCAACCTTCTATAACTTCTTCTATAAATTTCTTCCATCTCCTCACTGCTTGAACAACAAAGGGAGGAACTCATTCAGGCAACGTCTCCACGTCAGCCATTCATGATGTGTACCGGGAGAGGCATAATATACATGGTTTATACCGGCCTCTTTAAGTGATTGGCTCATACGATCGCACCCCATACCCTCTTCCGTACCTTGTCCCAAGAAAAGTGTATGCACCTGCTTATTGAACTTATCAGCATCAGAAAAAACTCCACCATACACATCTGTTATATTTTGTCCCGGTGCCATCAGGATAGCTCCGCTAAAAGCCCCGATATGTGCGAACTGATCCAAATGGGTCAACGTGATTTGGAAAGTCTGGTGCCCTCCCCACGAAAGTCCGGCCATCGCACGATGGTCACGGTCTGTTTTTACACGAAACGTCTTCTCCACAAACGGTATAATGTCTCTCAACAGGATATTACCAAAAGAAGCACCGAACTCATCACGTGTCTCTCCTTTTTTTGTCCTGTGAATGTATCCGCAATCACCGTAATCCATTACCACAATCATAGGTTTGCATTTCCCGCTTGCTATCTGCCCGTCCAGAATATTGGCCATGTGCCCTTGTTCGTGCCACCCGCGTTCATCTTCACCCATACCATGTTGTAAATAAAGTACCGGATATTTACTTTTCGGTGAAGTCTCATATTCCGCCGGGGTATAGACAAAACAACGACGCACTTGCCCTTCCACTTCGGAATAGTACTGGCACTCACGCACCTGCCCATGGGCAATGGATTTGTTAAAAGTATAATATGCCGCCTCTTCTGGGGATTCCGGAACCTCTATTCCACTGGCCATACGTCCGCACCCGTAAAAACAATCGGAAGCCGGATCGGTTACCTGTACCCCATCTACAATGAAAAAGTAATAGTGGAAACCCACCACCAACGGGTCGGTCGTTACCGTCCACATCCCGGTGTTGTCTTTCGTCATAGGGTATTTCTTTCCACAGATATCTGCTTTCACGTCATGAGCCTCAGGAGCATACAAACGAAAGAGTGCCCGTCGTTGCTCGTCCACTTTCGGATATTCTGCCATCGGCACATTATAAATAGAACTTATCGCGGTTTGCGACCACGAGTTTTGCGTCCCACAAATGATAATGGTTCCCCAAACAAAGGCCCACACTATTCTCGAATTCCATTTTCCTCTTTTCATATCTCGTTCTTATCGGTTCATACTTATCAAACGTTACTGGTGTCTGACCGACGGTGCACCGAAATAACTCGGGTGTGTATTATCCGGGTTGAACACCAACTGTTCCAATACGATTTCCGGATCGACCATATATACCTTGAACGTATGTAATCCCGGCTTTTCCACCTCAAACTCCGCTGTGAGCCAACGCAAATTGTCGAAGATTTCATTGCGGCAGAAACCATCCCCATTGATCAGTTTCAATGTTTTATTACGCGGTGGAAGCAGTTTGAGTTTCGGGGATTTTTTCAAGTTCTTCGGGGTATATTCACTGAATGTGTCTACGAACCCCTGACGGGCATCCAACGTACGGACTATACCCCCATCCAAACCAAAAGCCAATCGCAGCCCCCGTTCGGGCATCACATCCTGCGTGGGAAGGACACCGAGACAAACGGTCTGTGTCCCCGTCTTCGGGAAATACACTTGATATTCCAGACACGGAGCGTCTTCGAAAGAAGTAGCCGACGGTGCCGTGACCGGAAACAATCCCATACATCCCTCTCCACGTCCTAAATCGGGCAGGAAAGTCCACTTTGCATATCGTCCGGGCCAACAAGCACTAAACTGCCATGCGGGAACGGAAAACTCACTTCCACAAGCATTTCCGAACCAATGTCCTTCCACTTGAACCGGCAGGTCAGCTTTCACGACACGAAGCCTTACCGGTACACGCTCTCTTCCCCGGCAAATATAAAGCATACCTTCCGTCTCTCCGACCTTCAGTTTCGTCCAATCTATACCGACCCAAAGACGGGATTCCGTCCCCACCTTCCCTTTTCGGAGACTCACATCCATCCAAGGTTCGTCTGTCTTGACCTTAAAATCGAATGTCCCCGTTCCCCGATTGAAGATGTCGATGTAATACTTGCGATTCTCGAAATTATCAAAAACGGGAAGTTCCAATTCTCCTTCCGGCGATACCGTTTCGCAACCTTCCACAGCCACACCCATAGTGGGCTTTGACAAAGGCTTCACACATACCACCTGCGGAACGGAATCTTTTTTAGGCATCGACCATTTGGTATATCCCAAATGAATGTCGCTCATCATCTTTTCCCACTTACCTCCGGCCAACACCTTATTATAATAGGCGGTCATAGCTGTATCAACCGTATACAATTCCTCTACTCGCCGCGCATAATCGTTCGCCGTCACGCGTCCCTGCCGTGCATAAAGCCGGTTTTTTGCTGCGGCCAAATAGATTTCTGCCACTCCGGCCGAAGCTTTGACCGGATAAAGCACCAACTGATAGTAAGCATCCTTATATGCTTGAGGCATGAGTTGTCCCACCGAGTCGGCTTCGTGGGCTAACGTACGCCACAAATCCGTCACGCGGTCGGCCTCGCAATGGTTTACCACACTGAATATATTCGTAGACTGCACTTCAGGTTTCCGCCACAGGTTATATTTGGAATAACGGGCCACCAACCCCGAAATTGCCTCCGCATGCGCCTCCCCGAAATTTTGCTGCGCCCACCGCCGCAGGTAATCATCTGTCTCATCGGCCTGTATCGCATCAGGATTCCAGGCATAACGCATAATAAAATCAATAGGCAATTCCTTGGGTTTCAGGTCTCCTACGTTCACAACCCACAAGTCATCTATTCCCGATTGGTAAGCTAAATTGAACTGTTCGCGCAACTTGGGTATGGTTGTGGTATTAATCCACCGGTCGTTCCACGGTCCGCCGTTCATATCGACGTGGTAGTACAATCCCATACCTCCTTTACGCCGCTGTTCCTGCCAAGGTCCTACCCTACGGATATATCCCCAGTTGTTATCACAGAAAAGCAGCATCACGTCATCAGGCACCTTGAAACCTTTGTCATAATACCGTTGCACCTCCGTAAACACAGCCCAAAGTTGCGGTATTTCGGCCGGGTCTTTTCCATGTACCCGTCCGAGTATTTCACGTTGTCCTTTAATGACATCCGACAATACAGCCATATTCTCCTCATCCGTGCCGCCTCCCATGGCTACATCTCCATCGCCACGCATCCCGATGGTCACGATGCTCTCATACTTCCGACTTCTCTCCGCCCCTTCGACGAAGAAAGAATCTATACCCTCCTTATTCGTAGCATAATTCCAAGGACCGACCTCCTTCCGGCGTTTGGTATAATCTTTATGCGGACGCATCATCGGTTCATGATGCGAAGTACCCATCACGATACCCATGTCATCGGCCAACTGTCCGTTCGCCGGGTCATCCTCATAAAACGAACTGGCCCACATGGCCGGCCACATATAGTTGGCTTTCAACCGGAGCAACAGTTCGAACACGTGCGCATAAAAACGGCTGTTGAACCCACCGAACTTTTTGGAAGCCCATCCCCCAAGGCTCGGCCATTCATCGTTCAAGAAAATACCACGATATTTCACTTTGGGGGAATCTTGCACATAACGTCCCGATTTCACATACAATTCCGCATGCCGTTGAGTCGGTACGTCGGCAAAATAATGCCACGGCGACACACCGATTTTTTCCGACAGGTCGTATATGCCGAAAATAGTACCACGCTTGTCGCTCCCTGCTATCACGAGATTTCCGTCTACCGTCTGTATCAAATAACTTTCCCATTTTCCTTCAATGGCCGACACGTCAAGCTTCCCTTGCTTCACCCATTCATCGATTTGCCTATTCTTGCCGATCGTTCCGGCTACCACCACTCCCCGTTCTGAGGACAAAGACAGACTGACATCAGCCGCCGTACCGGTCACTCTTCCGATATCCGTACCCAAATTACGAGCCGCAAGCCGTACTCCTTTATAATCCGCCGTATCCACACAGATCGTAGCAACCCGGCCATCGGCCGAAAGACTGAAAGCCCCTACAGACGGCTTAAAAGAAATATAATCCACTTGCATAGCCCGTGCAAATATCATCCCCCCAATAAAGAAGAATGCACAGAGACACATTTTCACGATATTACTTTTCATAACCTAACCCTTTTGTTTCTTTGCAAAATTACGCTAAAAGCCCGTTTCTAAGTTCTTTGTATGTATCACACTTTTGCGATAAAGTAACAAAATCCTCTCATTTCTTCCATTTATGCAAAAAAAATGCGCCGGGAATCACTTCCCAGCGCACTCCGCATTCTAAATCTAACTAACATTATATGAAAAGACTTATTCCTTCTTTTTCACCATATATCGTCCCAGATGCTCACATTGGCCTGAGAACCGTATTCGGTATCGCTTGGGCTTTCATTCACTCCGGGTAGCGAGTTCGACGCCATCATGACATGCCTGTCACCATCCAATCCCATGACCTCCACTGCGGGGGCTTGATATGTTTTTTTCATCTTGTTTTGTTTTTATGGGTTATTACTTATTTTACGATTACTTTCTTCACGCTTCCGTCCGACAGTTTCAGCAGGTTGATGCCCTTTGCCGGAGCGTCCAACTTGCGGCCTTGCAGGTCGTAAACGGCTTCCACAGTGGCCGGCCCTTCGGCAGCGGCATCGTCCACACGGGTAGTGCCTGCGTTGTCGAAGCTGACAGACAGCGACTTGGCGTTCACAGCGGCAGCAGTAGGCAAGGTGAGGTAAGCTGTAAAGGGGGTTACTTTCTGCTTGTCGGCTTCGGCCACGTTGTAGAAAGCCGTCACGTCATCCTGCGTCTGGAGCACGTAACTTCCTTGTGGGGCTGTAATACCTGCTTCGTACACACCGTTCAGGATGCCGTTCACCAACGATGCGGGGGTAGCCTCCACGGTCACGTCCTCTGCCTCAAACGTGCATTCGCCGTCACCAGCCAGCAATACGGGCTTGTTAGCGGTAACCGTTACCGTTTCCTCGCCTGTCACTACGTTGTTTTCGTCCACGCCGGTCAGGTTGTATGTCTTGCAGCCTTCGAGCACGGCCACTTCAAAAGGAGATACGAATGTGCCGAAATTAGGACCTACCGTCTTCCTCACTTCGGCCTTTCCTGCGGTGAAGGCATAGGGGGTGCGGAAGGAGTATCCGCTCTCCAAATCCAGGTTGGCGCAGGCATAAGTGCCGTCTTCTCCCTTGACCAACACGTTCTTCTCGTTGGAGAGCTTGGAAGCATCGGACACGAGAAAGAGACAATTCGGATTGGCGGTCTCCAAAGCAATAGGAGTGAAATTGTTCAATCCGGTAGCATCAACAATCGAAGCACCAGATGCCGCCATCTCTTCCTTCATTCCTGTTGGCCACAAGCCAAATCCACCAATGGTATAATCAGCATTGCTCAAAGCCGTTATGTCCGAAATGGTAACATTGGTACCGGCATTAGCTTTCGCGCCCATCAAGTAAGCCTTCCCTGCACATTGAGCCTTGATGCCAGCGATGTCAATCACAGCGTAATCCTTCCCCTCCACAGGAATGGGATAAATCGTTAACATGGCATCATCAGTACCTGTAACACCCTCATTGAAATGCTTGGCAGACATAAACCAGAAACGCAAATTGGAACAGCCGTCGCCCGGATAAACGCGGATTTCCTTATAACCGTCCAAATCGGCATAAAAGCCACAAGCCTGCACATTATTACAATTTCCATAAACCTCGGCTGTTTCTTTTCCCACATTCCATAATGGGGTAACAACACTTCCCGTTGCTGCGTCATAGAAAGGCACATCTTTCAGTACCACGTCATTTCCAGACACTGTCAACATACCTTTTTGCAGACAAATGCTACTGATGGTTACTTCCCCTTCTTTACTTTCGTCAAAGCCCAATTCAATGGCAGAGGCGTGGCAAAGCTCCTTGCGATATTTATCTTCGACTGTGGCACCTGCACGCGAACCCCACCAACCTTGAGACCAATCATTACTTCGGAAAGTTGTCGTAGTCCATAGGCTTGTGGTCGTTTCATTACATTCAACCTTAAAACTTGCAACATCCGATAAATCCACGTCATCCAAAAGCAATTTTATATTGGCTGCATCAGTTCCTCTCTTAGTTATCTTGCCTGTTTCCACGTCTACTGTAAGGCCATTGGCAAAGTCTGCCAAATCCTGAGGGCGAATATACGCCTTGCCGTCCTCATCGAAGTCCAATGACAAAGGCGACACCAAAGATACGGATTTGACAACCACGGAACCTGAATTACTATTGGTATTCAAACGAAATTCTTTCACTTGTGCTAACTTCTCTTTATCATATGCCGACAGGTCAACGACCAAACGTCCATCGGTTTCCCAAGCGGCCTTATAATTATAGCCAATTAAAGTTTCATTATTCTCCAATAACAAGTCCAGACGAAAACCGGGCTTACTATCATCTTCCGAATTGCCATCGGTCAAGTCTTCCGTTTCCAATACGACCAAGGCATAGCCAGAAAGATCACCTGTCAAATCAGGAAACGAGATACGACCGTCATAGCTAAAAGTCCAAGTAAAAACATGTGTTTCCGAATCCCACTGGGCGTTTGCGCCGCTTGGTTCGACCAAACTCAAATCAGCGGTTTTCCTACTCGTAGCCCTTGCCGCGCTCCCCAGCCCTAAGACTACTAACATGAATAACAAAAATCTTCGTAACATTTCTCCATACTTTTAGTTTAACAAAAAGAATTTACTGGAACAAAAATACGCAGGAATAAACCTTTTCTGTTTATTCCTGCGTAACGGATTTTTGCTATTTTGTAACAAATGTGCGAATATTACATTTCACATAGTTTTTTGTTACGTAAGAGACCATAGTTTATGGCAGTCCCTCAGTAACGTCCTCATCCTCTTCTCTTTCCGACTCTGTTTTTGTCTTGGCATTCTTACGGGCATATTCGGTAGGCGTCATGCCGAAGTATCCTTTAAAGCACGTAGAAAATGTAGATACAGACCTGAAGCCCGTAGCGATAGCCACATCGGTAATATCGAAATTCTTTCCGGCCAAAAGTTTAGCCGCCTGCGAAAGACGGATATTCCGTACGAAGTCGCGTGGAGTCAATCCTGTGGCATCTTTCAGCCTGCGGTGGAAATGAACCCGGCTGATACCTATTTTATCGGCAATGAACTCCACACTCAAATCCGGACTGGAAATATTCTCGTTAATCACCTTCATCACTCGTTCCATCATCTGGTCGTTCGGAGACACCAATTCTATTTTATCCATTTTCTCTTCCTGTAGGGCTACACCGTATTTGCCCTGTAATCTTCGTTTATTTTTCAATAAGTTCTCTGCGGTCTGCCGCAAAATATCGATATTAAAAGGCTTGGACATATAGGCATCAGCTCCTGTGGACAATCCTTCCAGACGGTCGGCATCTTCGCTTTTAGCCGTCAACAGAATCACAGGAATATGGTTCGTATTGAAACTCCCCTTGATTTTGCGACAAAGCGTAATACCGTCCATGACCGGCATCATGACATCGCTCACGACCAAATCCACTTTCTCCACGTTCTGGATAAGGTAGTCCCAAGCTTCCTGCCCGTTACTGCATTCACTGACATGATATTCCCCGGCAAACTCACCATGCAGATAACGCCGTATCGTTGTCTCGTCCTCCACGACCAATATACGTCCGTGCTTACTTCCTCCTTTCTTTTCTTCCGGTAATTCGGCTACCGTCTCTGCCACATGCTCTGCCTCTAAGGGCGCGGAATAAACAGCTTGAGGCATCTTGTCATCCGAAATATCCTCCAGCAACTCCAACGCCTGAGGCATCTGCACGATGAAACGCGTACCCTGACCTTCGGGATTGTTTTCCGCCCAAATACGCCCCTCATGCAGCTCTACCAACAATTTCGTCAGATTCAGTCCGATACCGGTACCGACATAATCTCCGCCCCATTTGCCTGAATAGAAACGTTCGAACACCCGGCTCTTCTCCTGGTCGGGAATGCCCACACCACTGTCCGTCACCGAAAGCCTGAAATCCCGTTCACCGGGTATGTCACCGCTCACGTCTTTCAACTCGATGGTGACCACACCGCCGTCGGGAGTGAACTTAAACGCATTCGAAAGCAGGTTCATCACCACCTTGTCAAAGTTTTGCGGATCTACACAAACGTCCATTCGTTCCATGTCATGTACAAAGTTGAACGTAATGCCGCGATTATGAGCCGTGGTTTCGAACAACTCATAGAGATTATTGACGAAACCTACCATCTCTACTTTATGATACTTCAATCGGAACTGTCCCTTTTCAATCTTACGCGCATCCATTAGTTGGTTGATCAACCGGAGAATACGCTGGGAATTCTGATATATGAGCGAATAACTGCGTTGATGCGTTTCGTCTTTGTCCGACTTCATCAACTTCATGAGCGGACTGAGAATGAGCGTCATCGGGGTACGTATTTCATGACTGATGTTCATAAAAAACTGAATACGCGCTTCATTCAGTTCTTCCACCTGACGATGCTTTTCAAGAATCCGTTTGGCCTTGAAATGTTCCTTGACTTGCAAAAGTACCACATAAAAGATAAAAAGAAGCAGCACGAAATAGACCATAACGGCCAGTGGGGACAAATACCATACGGGATGTACCATCACCGTCAGTTCCTTCACTTCGGACGACTCCCCGTATGCCTCGGCTTTCATACGTATGCGATAGGTTCCCGTTTCCATATTGATAAAGGATATACGGTTCTGCCCGTACTCCAACGCAATCCAATCGCCATTGTTGATACAGTAGTAATACGTCACACGCCGGTTGCTGAAACTCATCGTGGAAAGTTCTATGCTGAACGACTTGTCACGATGGGAAAGGTTCACCTCGTCCGCCAGCGGAAGCCAACGGTCTATAATCGTGTAATGTCCCGAACGGTCACCTGCATGCACCGGCTTACCGTTGACATAAAAATCCACCATACGAAGTTCCACTTTCTCCATCCCCGCTTGCTTCCCCACATCCGACGGACGGAACAAAGTCAGTCCGTTGATACCACCGAAATACAGCATCCCGTCCTGAGAATAAGAAGCCTTTACGCTAAACTCGTTTCCTTGCAGTCCGTCTTCGATGTGGTAATTGTCAAAGGTTCCTTTCTCCGGATTAAAACAGGTCAGGCCATCGTCCGTGCTCACCCATATTTTCCCGTCGGAAGCGATTTCTACGCTACACGTGGAATTAATAGGCAACCCGTCTTCCACGGTATAAGTCTTCACGCTTTCGTTCGCTATGTCGAAACGCACAAGTCCTAATGTCGTGGCAGCCCAAAGCACTCCGTCGGCATCCACTTTCATGTCGCGCACACTGCTTTTAAGCATAAACCGCCCCCGTAAACGGATGTCTCCTCCTTTGGACAAAGTGAACACCTCCAACCCGTCGGCCGTACCCACATAAAGGAAATCACCATGTACCAACAGCGTCCTCACATAAAGGTTTCTCAGAATCTGATAAGGGTAGACCACCGTATTATCGACCAACATCTTATATTGTGTCAACTCTCCCGTAAGCAAACTGTAACGGAACAGCCCGCTACCCATCGTCCCTATCCATATATTCTTATAACCGTCTTCCACCATCGTGTAAGCATTCGGTATTTTATTTCCACCCTTCACCCACGCGCCGAGGTTGACGCACTCTCCGGTATGTTTGTCCATCTTCGCCACACCCGACCACGAAGAACCCAGCCATAACGTCCCTTCCGAATCCTCCAACATGCTCATCACCGTGGAAGGCATCGTCTTCACCACACCCGGTTTGAAATGGACACTGCTGCTGCCATCATGAGCCAGATGATACACCCCGCAGTGGTCGGCCGCCAACCAAAGGTTTCCATGTCCGTCGCCGGTGATAGATGTCACACAATTCGTACCGATCGTGTTCTTCTGAACCGAGCGACGCCCCACGTATTCAAAACTGGTCGCCATGTCGGGCATCACCAATACGCCTTTCCAGTAGACTCCGACCCATGTATTGCCATCGCTGTCCACAATGGCATCCTTCACGTTAGACGTAGCCAGGTTATATTCATACGTACGGATATTGCTCTGCGTAATAAGTCCGGTGGCTTCATCATAGATTTTCAGCCCGTCACCGTCCGTAGATATCAATATCTGTCCTTCCAATCCGGGATTTATGGAAGCCATTACGTAACGGCGGCTTTCCGGAAAAACATCATAAAAACGATTTTCTTTTTCGGAATAACACAATAACCCGTCATGAGCCGTGGCCAGATAAAGATGCCCGGACGAACTCTGACAAAGTTCGATAGCCCCGGGATAGCTTGCCACCCGACGGAGTTTTCCACCCTTCGAACAATGTATCCCTCCGTCCGCATCTACAAACCAGACTCTCTTTTCACGGTCTTCAAATATTTGCAAAAGAGTAACCTTAGCCGGCGGAAAATCTCTCATTTCTTTCAGGAATTTCTTTCCATCCTCATCCTCACACAGGCGATAAAGTCCGTATCCGGCCGTACAGACATAAATAGAATCTCCACCCAGTTTGGTCATCGAAATCACATGGGCATGGATGGTGTCGCCCCCGACTACGATAATAGGAACATCGGTAAACCGGTCCGTATCATAAGAGTACATCTGCACGCCGGACTCCATTCCGACAAGCACAGAACCGGGTTCCACTTCCAACGCACAACTTACCATGTCATGCCCCAAAGTTCCGGCTTCACCTTTTTTATGCCGATAAACGTTCATCTTCACACCGTCATAACGGTTTAAGCCGCTTTGCGTAGAAATCCACACATTTTTCCGGCTGTCTTCCATGATGGAACGGATACAGGTATTCGACAGTCCCTGATCTGAAGTAAAAGAGACTGGGTTTTGTGCTTTCATAAAGACTCCCGACAGTCCCAAAAGAAAGCTTAAGAGATTTTTTTTCCAATTCATAGATTTAGATATAAGCTTTAATTAAACAGTATTCTTCATTTGTACTTTCTGCATTGTGTTCCGGTCTTGAAAACGCTCCGCCATCGGTTTATCTCTTAAGAAGAGAGCAACCATTACACAAAGTTATAGGAAAAAAACTGATTTTAACTCCATTCCAAAAGATTTTTTTTCGCAGCATTTGAAAAAAAGAATTTTTTGTTATGCAATAACGCTTCGTCCGGGGCTTCTTCAAACCTTATTATCAACTGTATATATCATTGGGGTGCTCTCTTCTTAAGAGATAAACTTCTATCTCCACTGACACTCAACGTCCAAACCTTTTTTCGCACCATTCGTATCCCTTGCAAAACATCTCCTCCGACAACAACCGCATTTTACTCTGCGATACATGATTTTCCAAACGCATGAAGAGCCTTTCCGGAAACAGGAAATCTGTCTCCCTATACCTCCCCAGGAGTTTTGCAAAAAGACCTTTCATCTTTCAGGCTACACGATAATCTCCTCATTACATTGGCATTATAAACTGAAAGATGCTTCAGGCATCCTTCAGCCACGCCTCATTTCGTTCGGCTAAGAATGAAAAATCGTTTGGCTGAAAACGAAAAATCATTCGGCTGAGATTGAAAAAACGTTTGGCTGAGAACTTTTCATCGTTTTCTGCCCTGAAAGAAAACTGAAAGATATCTGAAGCATCTTTCAGTCCGTAATACAGTATATTACAACCGGTTACCCCATAACCTGAAAGATGAAAGGTCTTTTTGCAAAACTCCTGGGGAGGTGTGGGAAATGACGGATTCCCGACAAGTACACAAATTATAAATTTGTTCGACAATTTGCGAATATCAAACAAAATAGGTATCTTTGCCCTCAAACAGGCCAGGCACTATGTTTATAGAATTCGATAAAGACTACCTGCGTGAATTGTTCGAGCAAGGACGCACAAGCGACAAAAAGCACCGCTATCAGCCCGAAGTTATAAAAGGGTATCAAAAGGCGGTCGCGTCTCTTAAACGTGCCATCAATGTTGAAATGCTGTACCGCCTCAATTCGCTTAATTACGAAGTGTTGAAAGGGGACAAAAAAGGCATTTCATCGGTACGGATAAACCGACAATACCGACTTGAATTTACCGTTAGGGACGTAGTGAACGAACAAATAATAACCGTGTGCCGATTGTTGGATATTAGCAACCATTACAAGTAATCGATATGGAAACAGCAAAGAGAATCTATGCTCCGCACGAGTTGCAACCGTCCACGCCCATACATCCGGGCGAAATACTGAAAGACGAGTTAGAGGCACGGGGGCTTTCACAGCGGAAATTTGCCCAAACGATAGGTGTTTCATATTCCGTGTTTAATGAGGTTGTAAACGGCAAACGCCCCATAACCACCGAATATGCCTTGAAAATTGAGGCGGCAACGGGTATAAATGCCGAATTTTGGCGGGGGATGCAATCCGACTACGATATGCAGACAGCCCGGCACGATGGCAAGCTGTCCGCAATCTTGGAAAACATCCGCAAGGTTGCGGCGATGCTTTGACAAGCAAGCGAATAAAAGCCCATCGGAAAGCCGTTTTCCGCTTGCGTGTCCCGTTTTTTTTCTTATATCGAACTCACGTTACTTACAAACAGTCTTCGTTGACGTTCCTTTCCGGCTCTTTACACTCACAATGTAAAGCCCCTGGGGCATACGGTACATATCCCAAACATAGCTCCCATCGGCCGGACCATCGCTATGAGCCAAACGGCCATCATGACGGTAAATACCCACTGTAAACTTCTCGTCTGGCCATTCCACCTTCAGTTTTCCGCTTCCACGTTCGAAGAAAATCCGGCAAGCCTCATCATACTGTACGTTTCCGTCCACAGACTCCGGTTCTGAATCCATATTTTTCTTTATCCGTATCATCGTCAGACCTCCACACACACCCACCTCATCCGAATGAGAGACAAGGCGTAAAGCCAGCAACTCATCATACGGCGAGGAACCTACCCCCTCTACCGTAAAACTCTTTGCAGTCTCGCCGGGAAGAAAAACCATTTCGTCTGTCGAAAGGATGAAGTCTTCTCCGGCCCGCGCTTCTCCGGCCACAGGCTGCAAAGCCAAACGTAGTTCTTCCCGATAAGCATGTGAAAGCCGCACTGTGAAAGACATCTCTGCTCCCCTTTCGAGGCATGAAGCATACGCGTCAAAACCGGCTTGTACTGCGAAAGGGTCATTCCTCTCTTCCGGCCCCGTCGGAACCGCCCCATACACCGGATATGCCCCCAAATCCACTCCGCCATAACCGTGTCCTTTAGCCCGGCTACCCTCTTTCAGCGTGAAATCCTCCTGTCCGTAGGTCATCGAGACAAATCCGGGGGACATCTCCAGATTGCCTTCTCCACCGAGACGTGTCTGGAACGCGCGTAACGACATTTCCGCACCGCATAATTTCAACGATTTCGTCTTTCCTGGCGTATATACCAAATTGTCGAGAAACACATGAGGACCGGAATCGTATGCGGAATCGGAAAGTTCGACGTTATACCCCGAACAATCATACACGATGTTGTTGCGCAACCGGTCGCGCCGGGACTTATGGATGAAGAAACCCGTCTTGCAACGGAAAGCCACATTATTCGTCCATTGTGCATCGGCCGTCCACCCCGTTTCGTAACGTGCGGTCTGATAAGCAATCCCCTCCAGATTGGCTCCTATATTTTCCGACACCATGTTTTCCGCACACCGCGACTCATTGAATATAAAATCCCGGCAGGCATGCGCCCTGTTCCGGAGCAATATGTTGCGGCTTCCGTCGCGATCGAGCCAAATG
>ULYD01001824.1_pt1 | contig 18504 bp, 16 predicted proteins | sample 1961831 | NCBI WGS metagenome assembly ULYD01 (sample SAMEA4835854, study PRJEB28245) | human gut metagenome | biome: gut microbiome; material: fecal sample | place: Denmark | collected 2008 | reverse complement strand
TATCCGCACCCAAAAAGTTGCATTTATAAGTTGAACTCAAGGACCAATAACGGCGACGGAACCAGTAAACTATTTTCTATAACATATAACAGACCTTCGACACTAAACTAATTCTATAAAGAACTTTTATTTTTGATGTTTATAATTTCAGACGGGGTGTCCGTGAGGATACCTCTTTCTTTTTATAAAAACGAAGGCATTTCTATCGATTTCACCCATTGCAATAATTACAAAAGAATATTATCTTTGTTTCCTTATAATACTCATAAAAAACGATGAAAAAACTTTTTTTCTTTGCTATCGCCCTGCTATGGACAGGGTTCAGCTCTTTCTCGAAAACTCTTCCTTTGCAAGGAGAGTTTATAAATCCCTCGCACCGATACATTCAATACATAGGTCGTATCGGCCATAAAGCTCCGGATGCTATTCGTTTCAATTATCCCGGGGTTCAAATACGGGCTTCATTCCGGGGTACATCTCTAAAAATGTATGCCAAGCCCATGAGTGGATTTTTTATGGTAAAGATCGACAATGCTGCCCCTTTCAAAATTTCATTCAACTCCCCCTCCGACTCGATCGTTACCCTTGCCTCTGCACTAAACGATACGGTTCATACCGTGACTATCATGAATGTAATAGAGGCTTTCCATCGTCAACCGGAATTCAAAGGCTTTTTGCTTGACAAAGGGAAAAACTTGGTATTCCCGCCCAATCTTCCACAACGCAAAATCGAATTTATCGGTAATTCCATCACATGCGGATACGGAATAGAGAGTGTTGAAGCCTCCGATCCCTTTACCGAAGAAACAGAAAATCACTATTACACCTACGCTGCAATCACTGCCCGAAACCTCTATGCCCAACATTTTGCAATAGCTCGCAGTGGAATAGGTATCTACCGAAATTATAACGGGCCACGTGAAGGCAGTCCTGACTGTATGCCAGCCATGTATAATCAAACTCTTTTCAATGATTCCTCCGAAATTTGGGACTTCTCCCGATATATCCCAGACGTCGTATGCATAAACCTCGGTACAAACGATACCAGCACGCCCGGTTATGATACGAATCGTTTGTATAATGCCTATCTCGCTTTCCATAAAACAGTACGCAATAATTATCCAAAAGCCAAAATCGTGTGGCTTACAGGCTGTATGCTTCATGGTGAGTCGTTGTCTTTGGTTAAAAATACGCTCGACCGACTCTCCGATACACTTCACAAAGCCGGAGACCTAGAAGTATATCGTTTCGATATGACTCCCCAAACCGGAGAATTAGGATACGGAGCAAGTTGGCATCCCAGCCTTTTACAACAACAACGCATGGCTGACGAACTGACTCCATTTCTCCGTAAGTTAATGAACTGGACAGACTAACCAGCTTCAACAAAAAACATTACGGAAGACGGGCTCAAAATAAATTCGTTTTATTTTGAGCCAAGTCATATTCTGTAAAAGTCACATATAAAAAAGCCCAGAAAGACCTCAATCTTTCTGGGCTTTTTTATATGTTGGGTAGAACTATCTTAACGAAACAAATCCGTGTGGTCTGCGATATACCAATCGTACATCTTTTGTACCCCCTCCTCTATCTCGATTTTATGATGCCACCCCAAAGCATGTAGTTTGGAAACATCGGTCAATTTACGCATGGTCCCGTCCGGTTTATCGGCATTGAACCGAATCTCTCCTTCATAACCGACAACTTCCCGTATCCGATGAGCCAAAGCAGCTATGGTTATTTCTTTACCTGTTCCGATATTGATATGGCAATTCCTTACTTCCGGGTTATCACCTTTCACATCAGAGAAATCGACATGTTCGAGAATATATACCGAAGCATCGGCCATCTCCTCGCTCCACAAAAACTCACGTAACGGTTTCCCGGTCCCCCACAATTCCACATAATCGGGATAAATACCATACTTACCCAACACCGTGAGAATAGCTCCTGTCGTGGCGGTTCCCTCGATACCCTCCACTGGCCGCAACGATAAATCTTTACGAACAGCACCCCAATCGTCCATCATTAAACATTTTCCCAAATGTATCTTACGAATCATAGCAGGCAACACATGGCTTCGCTCCAAATGGAAATTATCGTTAGGGCCATAAAGGTTAGTAGGCATTACAGCAATATAGTTGGTTCCATATTGCAAATTAAAACTTTCACACATTTTCAAACCGGCAATCTTGGCAATCGCATACGGCTCGTTCGTATATTCCAACGGAGAAGTTAACAATGCATCCTCTTTCATCGGCTGTCGAGCATCACGCGGATAAATGCAAGTACTGCCCAAGAACAACAATTTCTTTACTCCATGTCTGAAACTTTCACCGATGACATTCTGCTGTATTTGCAGGTTTTGATAGATAAAATCTGCCCGATAGATACTGTTTGCCATAATTCCCCCCACATGAGCGGCCGCCAGAATCACATACTCCGGTTGCTCTTCGTCAAAGAATCTCTTCACAGCAACCCCGTCGAGCAAATCCAATTCTTTATGAGAACGACCTATCAAATGGGTGTAACCCTTTTCCTGCAAATTCTTCCAAATAGCCGATCCCACCAATCCGTGATGTCCGGCTACATATATTTTGGCACTCTTTTCCATACCGATTCTTTTCTTATTTAACAATACCCTTTTCCAGATATTCAGCCAAGTTCATGCGAATCTCGTCTCCGGCTCTCTCGACCGCCACTTTCGCCATGTCGGCATCGACCATAATCTTCACCAATTCTTCAAAAGAGGTCTTCATGGGATTCCACCCCAACTCTTTCTTCGCTTTCGTCGGGTCACCCCACAAATTCACCACATCGGTAGGACGATAAAAATCAGGAGAGACCTCGACAATGATCTTTCCGGTCGCCCGATCTATTCCCTTTTCATTCTCCCCTTCGCCTACAAAATCCAATTCTATACCTACATGATGGAATGCCAACTGACAAAACTCCCGTACCGAATGCTGTACACCGGTGGCAATCACAAAATCCTCCGGTTTATCATTCTGTAAAATGAGCCACATGCACTCTACATAATCCTTGGCATATCCCCAATCTCGCAACGACGAAAGATTTCCCAAATAGAGCTTCTCTTGTTTCCCTTGTGCAATACGAGCGGCGGCCAATGTAATCTTACGAGTCACGAAAGTCTCCCCCCGACGTTCCGATTCATGGTTAAACAAGATACCCGAACAGCAGAACATATTATAAGCCTCACGATACTCTTTGACAATCCAAAATCCATAGAGCTTGGCCACTGCATAAGGGCTGTACGGGTGGAATGGAGTCTGTTCGTTTTGTGGAACTTGTTCTACCTTACCATACAACTCCGACGTCGAAGCCTGATAAATGCGACAAGTTTCGGCCAAACCACATTGGCGGACGGCTTCAAGAATGCGAAGCACACCGGTGGCATCTACATCGGCTGTAAATTCCGGGGCATCGAATGACACTTGTACATGGCTTTGAGCTGCCAAATTATATATTTCATCGGGCCTTACTTTCCCGACCACCTGAATCAGACTCATCGAGTCTCCTAAATCGGCATAATGCAAATGGAAATGAGGCCGACCTTCCAAATGGGCTATACGTTCACGGTAGTCTACCGAAGACCGACGGATCGTTCCGTGCACTTCATAGCCCTTTTCCAATAAAAATTCTGCAAGAAATGATCCATCTTGCCCGGTAATACCGGTAATTAGCGCTGTTTTCATAACTGTATTTATTCGCTTTTATTGATTATTTCATCTATTTATAATGTCACCATAAAAATATAGCCGAATGCAAAAAACGAGCTTATTCGAGTTCCTTACCGAAGCAATTCCTTCATTTTACAAATATAGCGAAAGGTGATTGCAAAGGCAAACGGAAATCACATTTCCGATTTGACTCTGCCGAACCGTATCCTATATTCTACAAATATAGCGAAAGTCGAAAGCAAAAAAGTTAAGCTCGCTTAGGCCTTTTGATAAGACTCATCTTAGAAGCTGTTTTAAATTTATTGAGAAATAATATTATCATTGCAAGCAGGTATGTTCCGGCCATGTTGAGCCCCTGTCTCGGAATAAATTTAAAACAGCTTCTTATATTCCATAAATATAACAAAAGATAAATGTAGTGTCAAATTTTCAAATTCGGCTCTACCGGCCTACTTCCTCGAATCAATCACTCGGTTTTTCCCGCCAATTTTTTACGTTTTCGCTTGCGATTCCACTCTTGATAAAGCAATTTAGGCAGAGATTCCACAATCATCGAGCAACGCCCTATTTGCTTTTTCGGTTCGCAATAAATTCGGTGCAAAAATTCCAAATGAGCCCGCACCATCCAATAAGGAGCCCTGTTCACATCGGTTCCGCTATAAAATTTGAATGCCGCTCCCACAGCGATCATCACCCCTCGTTTCAAATAGGGTTTTAATTTGCTCATAAATATCTCTTGCTTGGGAGCACCCAATGCAATCCAAATAATCTCGGAGCCATCTTTTTCCAACATCTCGGCAATAGCCGGATAGTCAAACTCTTCAACTCTCTTATAAGGTAATGAGTAAAACCACATGTTTGCAATTCGTGGATCTATCTCCGACAAGTTATTTTGCAGCCCGTTTAAAGTCGCTTGCGTCGTTCCAAGAAAAGCCATTTTATATCGCTTCATATGGACAATATCCATAAAAATCTCGCTTCCGCAATACTGGTGACGTTCTATACCATAAATCCATCGCAAATACAAGGGTACATAACCACTATCACAAATAGAGAACATCGCTCCATCTACAACCTGTCTGTAATCCGGGTCCCGGTTTACCGTACTTAAAATAACCCCGTCCGAGACACATATATATCCCGGCTTCCCCAATAACAACGCTTCGTCGATAGCCTGTAAAACAGCTCGTTTATCAAACTCATACCTGATATTGAAATAATTCTCCATAAAAATTGATATATAAAGTGACTGTCGGAACTCCCCTATCCCGACTATAAAACAATCTTACCCGCTTGTTTGATTTCAGACCGAGCCCATCGATGACTTATTTACTCGGTTTGTAAATGTATTACTCTACTTGAAATATAATCCCTCGTTATTCCCTATCTACTCCACCGTTCCGAATCTTTTTCACACCATTCTCCCCTCCCAAACACGGGAATCACAGAAGCAGAGAAATATTTACTGAAATACAATCTACGACAATATGCCTCTTGCTTACGATTCAAAAGTCCCGGCTTCTCGTAATTTCACTAAGAAGAAAATAGAAAAAATTAAAACTGTACAAATTTTTACATCAACCTTTTCACCAAACAGAATGTACCCTCTTTCACCCAAGCCAATAAGAATGAGCCAATAAACAATATGGGAACAATAACAAAGAAATAGATCCCAAATTGCGACTGATTCACAAAATAGTGTTCCATGAAATAGGGATAAACCATTGCGTCGAACAGATAACAACATAGATACATATCGAGAGACAAAAGCGAAATCTTTGTCAAACTTTTACGCAATACCGGTAATTTGAAATCGGTCTGATAAAACAGCAGAAAAAATGCCATAGCAATAACCGTTCCAAATACACCCCACGGGCCTCCCGCAATTTGAATAAGCGTATGATTATGTACGAACAATGAATTAAATACAGGATTTATCAGGCACAATAACAAAATCACAATCCACAACTTCCAACTTTCAAACCGTGGTTTATACTCATGAATATAAGAGCCGGCAAAGAAAAATGTCAACGGATAGCACGAAGCCCAGAATCCAGGAACCAAATGTAGCCCATACCGATTCAACAAATCGGGCAATGCCGTCATCGCATACAATGTCAATATCAAAATCTGTTTCTGCCACCGAGTAGGTATTGCTTTATACAACATATTCAAGAACGGTGTCAAGAGGAACAATCCTATCCACATCTCGATATACCATGCATATGGTATAGCCGAAAAATCGAATATCTTCAAAATCCATTTTGCCCAAGTCAAATCCTCTTGTAAATAATATTTACGAAACAAAATCGTAAGGAGCGAAAACAGAAAATAAGAAGCCAGTACCCGAATACAGCCTTTATAATACCGTTTCGATACCGTTTTATTGATATTCAAATAACCGGTCAACAGAAGAAATAACGGAACTCCCGTCATAAATAACGGAATGGACATTGCCTGCAAAAACATCGAAAAGCCTCCAAAATCTGTATTTTTAAATGGAGTATTCAAGACAAAAAAATGGCCTGCTATCACAAATAATATCGCACAGCTTCGAACTAAATCCAGCCCTATTATTCGATTTTGGCACGATTTTTGCCCCCCCCTAAATTATTCTTGCATAATTGTTTCATATTAAATTCAATATTTTTTCAACCAATCCAATTATCAATCTTTGTAACTAATTTATTTGTATACCCATCCCAATTGATTTTAAGAATCAAGCGCTCTATTGGATTGGTAATAAACATCCGTAACTTATCTATTAAAATACAGGCCACCATAATAATCAAGGCCAAAAACAATAAATTTATAAATAATATATAATTACTATCAGCCATATTACTTAACGAATTTATATAATTATATAATTTACAAGAAATGTAATTATGCTCATGTATCAAATAGATTGATAAAGCAGACGAAGCCATCCAGTTCACATAACAGTTTTTAAATGTTAGACTTCTAAACAATAGAAAAAAAGCAATAGCAGCTGAAATAACAAATGGACTATTATAAGGAAAGCACAATAAAGAAACCCATTTTACATTGATATTCATCAGTAAAATGCTTATTCCAATAAGAGAAATTACAGCTACATTCATTAAATATAATGCAATGCTAAACCGTATTTTAATAAATCCAATATACAAGGCAACAAATCGTCCTATAAAATAAAGGAAAATAAAATTCATCACATTATATCCATCTTGATTAATACTTCCTTTCCATAAATATCCGAAATAAAAAGTCAAAATTGAACCGATCAACAATAAAGCAATAAATACTTTCCTATTTTTAGAAATTGAATCAATCACAATATTCAATATCGGAGACAGAATAAACAAATAAACATAACATTGTATAAACCACCATTTAGAATTGGAAAAGACTAAAAATGAAAAGAGAAATTCTTTTATAGAAAATTGGCCTGTTTCATAAAATGAAAATAAGGTTAAAAACACACTATAAAAGGCACACAATACATACAAATGAATAAAACCTTTCCACTTCGCTTTTATTCCAAAATATCCAGATATTAAAACAAAACAATCAACAGCAATTACCAAAAAACTATTCATTATTGTTAACCATACAGATGGAGCAGTAACAAACTCCGACCCATGAACAATAAAATGATGCAACAAAATGAACAGCATACATACCAATCGTAACAATTCTATATTAGAATCTCTCCCTAAATTATTTTGGCACGATTTTTGCCCCCCCCTAAATTGTTCTTGCATAATTACTCTTTTATTAATTTTTGAAATAGATTATCCCATTTTTGATAAATTACTTCCGACGAATATTCCCGTTTCAGTTTCTCGAAAGCCTTCTCACCCAATCGGGCAATCTCGTCGGGACGGTTCCACAACGATACCACTTTTCGCTCCAAATCATCTAGATTATTAGGCTCGAACAAGTCTCCTATCGCCTGCTCTCCCCGACCGATAATCTCGGTAAAACCACCATGAGCCGGCCCGATAGTAGGTTTACCGTAACAAGCAGCTTCAAGAATAGCCATAGGGAACCCCTCGTAACAGCGACTGGGCATCACGACAAAACGGGAATGACAAATAAAGTCCGAAAGCTCTTCCTGCTGTAAATATCCCATGAACTCGACATTACCGGGAATCTCCATATCGCTTTGTTCCCGCTTAGCCCCGGCAAATCGAAACGGAATAGACGGGTTTCTGCGAGCTACTTCTATCAATAAGTCGTATCCTTTTTCATAACTCAATCGCCCGATGTACGCCACATAATTACCCCCGGTTAAATCATACGAGGCCGGAGCATCGATACCATTCGGAATAACCGTTACCCTTTCGGCTTCATATCCGGCAGCGATCAACTTCTGTCGTTGAAAATCGGTAATGCAAGCAAACGCAGCTACATTCTTTCGATAAGCACCTGTCCAACGGGCATATACATTGCGAAGGGTATACCCAATTGATTTTAATCGAATACATTCGCAGTTATATCGCATACAACTCCACTCGTTACCTCGCTCCAAACACACTTCACACGGCAAACCATCACGCATAAACAATCCCGTGGGACAAATCAATCGGAAATTATGTATAGTCATAACGACCGGAACTCCGGACTTTTTACATTCGAAAAGCGCAGCCGGACTGATAAACGGATACAGATTGTGCACATTCACCACATCGGGACGTTCCCGTCGCAAGGCATCCCGCATACCTCGCACTCCGGACGGTGAATAAATCCCCGACAAGAATCCCTTCATCTTTCCAACGGCCGATTCTCTTACCCCCTCGGTTGTCCGGCGATAAAACGCCACCTCATGACCGTGAGACGTAAGCATGTCTGCCATCTTATCGACAACAGCCTCCTCCCCGCTATACTTCCCATAATTATTATGGACAATAAGGACTTTCATTTATCTCCCTATACAATGATATACAAAGCCTATCCCTTCCAGCTCCTGTGCATCATATATGTTGCGCCCATCAAATACCAATGGTTGCTTCATTGCTTTTTTTATTACTCCCCAACTAGGTATTCTGAACTGTTTCCATTCGGTTAGTAGTATCAAGGCATCTGCATCAAGAACAGCATCATACATATCGGGTGCATATTCCAAAATGTCTCCTACCCGCCTTTTACACTCCTCCATAGCAACAGGATCATATACTTTCAATTTACACCCGTTATCCAACAGATGTTTGATCATCACCAGAGACGTCGCTTCGCGCATATCATCGGTTTCCGGCTTGAAAGAGAGCCCCCAAATAGCTATTGTACACCCCTTCAAATCGTTGTTAAAATATCGTTGAAGTTTTTCAAACAATATTGATTTCTGACATTCGTTAACCTCTTCTACCGCTTTCAGCACCCTCATTGAATAGCCTTTTTTCTCAGCCGTTTTAATCAATGCTTTCACATCTTTCGGGAAACAACTCCCCCCATATCCACAACCCGGATACAAAAACTTATTTCCAATTCGAGAATCCGAACCGATTCCCTTTCGAACCATATTCACATCGGCCCCTACCAATTCGCAAAGATTCGCGATATCGTTCATAAAACTGATGCGAGTTGCCAACATTGAATTCGCCGCATATTTAATCATCTCCGCCGATGGAATATCTGTAAAAATCACCCTGAAATTATTAAGCAAAAATGGTCGATACAATTTCGACATCAAATCCTTTGCTCGTTCCGATTCTACACCAACAACAACCCTATCAGGGCTCATAAAATCTTTAATGGCCGCACCTTCTTTCAAAAACTCAGGATTGCTAGCTACATCAAAGTCTATATTCACTTTGCGTTTATCCAACTCATCTTGAATCACGGCTTTTACCTTATTAGCCGTCCCCACAGGAACCGTACTTTTCGTAACTACCAGCACATACTTATTCATGTGAGCACCTATTGTACGAGCCACTTCCAACACATATTTCAAATCGGCACTGCCATCTTCATCGGGCGGAGTACCAACTGCGCTGAAAACAATTTCTACATCATCTAAACAAGATGATAAATCCGTTGTAAATTTAAGACGTTCTTCCCGAAAATTACGAAGCACCATCTCGTCCAATCCCGGCTCATAAATAGGGACTCGTCCCTGTTGCAAATCTTCAACTTTTTGTTTATCAACATCTACACATGTTACATTAGCACCCATTTCGGCAAAACAAGCTCCCGAAACCAAGCCAACATAACCGGTACCAACAATCGCTATATTCATAACTATCCCTTTAAATATTTTAAAAATACATATTTATGTTTCAGTTCAATAGACTTTACTATATCAATTTGAAACCATACAATACTAACAGCCAGTAGGTATACAACAAAATAGCGGACATACCACGGCACCCCTATCAAACCGGTAATTTGAATTAATGGAATATGATATAGATAAATCCAAATGGTATTTTGTCCGATAAATAAAAGAAAATTTTTTCCCTTCCAAAATGAGCTGCTCCAACGGATAATAGCAAAACTTATTATCGACATAATTAACCCATAAAGCAAAAAATACAATCGAGGTGGATACTTGTAATTATTTATCAACAAAATCGATTTTACCCCCCCTCAATGCCATTCAACTTACTAATAATAAGTATATTATATACAAAAAACAATATAAGGAATGACACAAAATAAAATTTTTCTTGCTTATATGTTATACTTTTTATCCTTAATCCAAATAAAAAAAGAACCGAGTATCCAACGGCATAATACACAAACTCCCGAAAAAAAGTAATCGACATACCAACCCCCAAACCAATCAAAACCTCTTGAATTGTGATCACAACCAGAATTAGAAAAAAGAAATATACCTCCTTCTTGACAACTTCATTCAAACGGATTAGCCAAGGAGTCAAAATAGATACCACGAGAAATACACGTATAATCCATACGTATCCAATGCCGTCCATTAACAAATAACTACCAATAACATGATGAGAAGTTATACCGAAGTCTATAGAAAAAAATTTTTTAAGTAAAAAAACAAGAATGAAATAAACCGTCAAAAAAAGGTATACAGGAATTATCAAACGCATAAAACGATGGACCAAAAATCTCCAACCTGTATCAACAGACCTACCAGCATAAGTCAACCCGCTCACAAATAACATTAGTGGCACATCAAAACAACGTAGATTAAATAATACTTCCGGAGGAGAAACATGTGCTAATATTATCAATGACAGCCCTACAAAACGAAGTAAGTCTATAGATTCATCACGCTCCTTTACTATTTTCATTACACTCATTTTATGCTTTTCCTAATGCAGCAATATAACTATTCATGACATGATTTGCCGAGAACAAATATTTATCATTAAAAGCATTATTAGCTATGTTTATTAACAGTTCTGGTGATTGATGTAATTTTTCTAAAATATTTACCAAATCAATTTCAGTAGAAAAAAATAGACCATTCACACCATTTTTGACAATATCCAACGCAACACCTGTTTTTCGAGTAATAAGACATCGCCCCAAAGCAAATGGCTCGGCTATGCATCTTCCATATGTTTCAACATTTGAAGCCACAAGCGCAATGTTTGAGGCTTCATACAAATCAATCACCTTACGATGAGGCAGTTTACCCGGGAATAATATATTATCACATAAGCCCTTCGAACATACCATAGATTTACATTCTTCCAAATTAACACCATCTCCGGGTAAATATAATTTTATTGTGTTGTCCTTAGTTTTCTTTATATAAAGTTCAACTGCTCTTATTAACATTTGTTGATTTTTTCCATACCTAAATTGTGCTGGAAAGACCAACCTCAATGGAAGGGGATCAATAATATTAGTTAATTTATTAAACTCTGGTTTATTCATAATATAAAATACTAAATCGGTTTTATATGAAACAAACCAAAATCTCTTTGATACATAACTCGACATACTTATCACTCTATCAGCAAATAGCAATAAGGCCAATCCGATGACCAATATTGCCAAGCACGATTTAAAAAATGAATTATGCCTATAACCGTGTATTGTATATATAATCTTAAATTTTCTTGGAAGCACTCTACTATATTTTATAAAAGCGACTATTGCCAATTGCCAATTATTATGAACATTTACGTGAGTAATCGATTTATCTTTTATCAAATTATCAACAGCTTCAACCAATCCTCTAAAATTTGAATGTACATCCAGATGAGGAACCACTGTCATATCAATACAAGCCTCTTTTAGCTTATCGTGTAATCCATGCTCCATCTCTTTCTCACTTGATATACATGACAACCTTATATTTGATAGCTTTTTGAGTTCTAAAACTTGCTCGCTTAAAGCCGTTGTTAACCCGACCTTATAATCGGAACAGAAAAAAAGTAATTTAGATTCCATATTCAATTTCTTAAATAAATGAGAGGATTTTGACTCTAATATGCACAAGAACCTTTAAAAGGTTATAATAATATAATATTCAAATAGGTCTTATTTTTTTAGGTAACAAACTTAACAGTATATAGGCATAAAGTTTATAACTGAACGGATCGTAACTGAGGGCTATAACTGCCTCATATATGCTTTTTTGGGGCATATTCAATCTTAAATACACAGAACTTCTCATTTTATGCCAAAGAGCATTATATAATTTCAAACCTTTACACGGACAAGTCTTCAAAAGTTTTTTAAGTTCTTTCCCTACCACATCGTCTTCCGCAGGCAGTCGTTTAGGTTTTTCGGTAACAGAATAGCCTTCTACATTAAATATCGCCAGTGATTTTCTCGAATAAGCAATCGCCCCACTCACTGCCAATCTCGCCCAAGTCAATAGATCCTCTCCCGATTTGATACCCAGAGGAAAGCCTCCAATAGCTTGTATGACCGACTTTTTTACAACTACCGCCGATGTCCATAATGGTGGATGAGAACAACTTGCTACCTCGAAATAATTGGATAGGATTCCATCTTCTCCTTCGAAAGGCAATCTGCGAATAATGATTGGAGTCACTTTTCCCTCTGAATCCCGAAACTCGTAATTACAAGCATATACGCTACATTCGGGATACTTTTGATAAAGTCCGTATTGTGTCGCCAAATACTCTGGCTTCCACTCATCATCGGCATCAAGAAATGCGATCAACTCTCCACGAGCTTCTTCTATTCCCCGATTCCGGGCAGCAGAAACACCGGCATTGGTTTGATGAATCAACCGAATACGAGAGTCATCGAATTTCTCGACTTCCTCTACACTGTTGTCTGTCGAGCCATCATCGACAATAACAATTTCAAAATCTTGAAAAGTCTGTGCAAAAATCGACTGTAAAGTATCGGCTATCTGCTCCTCTTTATTATATAAAGGTATAACTACGGATATCATAAACTATCGACCTCCTGAAATAATATAATATATTTTTGGTATTCTTATTCTAAAAAATTTCCCAATAATAAGACATATAAAAATAGTAATTAATGGTGCAATAAAATAAATCATTAAACTCATAGAAGACGAACTACCACTTATACTCAACAATATTTTTTTTATTCCAGTTAACAATGGTTCATGAGCCACATAAATGAAAAAAGAATAAGTAGAAATTTCTTGTAATTTTTTTATGCGATTCAAATAAAAATATACACCATCATATGAATACCATACAGCTATTATTCCTAATAAAATACCCAAACAATGATATGAATAACCAAGTTTATAATAAGCCAACACTCCACAATAAACGACCCAGACACAGGCTAATAAACAATACGCAAAAGGGCACAAATGCTTTGCTTCTAAACAGACCTTATATCTCAACGCAATATATGCACCTACTGTAAAAAAGAAAATAGACTCTATACTGACGAAATACTGTATTCCATTAATCCATAAAAAAAATAAGCCTAACAAAAAAAAGATTCTTACATATTTTATTCCCCAATAAATAACCGGACTAAAAATAACCAAAATAAATAAATCTCGCAAAAACCACAACTGATATGTCCCTACCGGTTGTATAAAAATAGCATATAAGATTTCTTTCATATCATAATTCGCAATCAAATCCTTCGAGGAAGAAAAAAAAGCAGGTAAAATGTGCTGCATTACATACACAGAAACGATACCAAAAATACTCCAAAACAAATATGGGATTAATAATGTATATATCCGTTTTTGAATCTTCTTTTGAAAAAATAGAATCAACGGCTTTGAAAAATTCTGAAAAAATAGATAACCTGATATGACGAAAAAGAGAGGCACAGCAATCCGTGTTAATTCTCCTGAAACAAACTGCTGTATCCACAATACATATCCCGAAGAAATAGATATCAGTTGTCCATGTAAAAAGACGACCAATACCATAGAAAAAAAAGATAAAATCCTAATTTTTTCACTAAGATAAGCTGTCATATTTCGCTAAATCGATAAACTTCAAAAAAAATCCTATAAATATAAAAGGATTGATCAATGATGTCATCGAATGAGAGACCACATTGTCAAATCCCATAGAGAAAGCAACTCCTGCCATACTCGATACAGCCATAATTCCACTAACTTTAATCCATGGATCAACACCTCTCCAAGAGTATATAAAAACCTTACAAATGACACACAAATAGAATAAAGCCAATAACACAATCCCTATAATACCATTATCACACAATATTTGTACATAATCACTATGCAACAGTGCTATGGTATGTTCTTTCTGAGCACGTTCTTTTATAAAATGAGTCGTTGTTCCCAATCCTGAACCGATTATAGGATTCGGTTCATAAAACTTATCCATTGCCACCCCCCACAAAAACTCTCGACCAGACGTTTGGATATTATCCATACTCAAAGCACCTCCTTGAACAATATCGGTAGCATCAACTGTCCCTGCATTTTTACCGAAGAATTTTTCATTGACACTTGGAACATACAAAACGATACCTATAAATAAAATTCCTGTAATTATAATATATGGAATAGATTTCAATTTATATCGAAAAAATACAAAAAATATACCGACCAATGCCATTCCCCCCAAACCGGTTCGTACCACTTCCAATATAGTCGACAATAACAACCACAAAGCTCCCCATAAATAAATTTTACACCCTGTTATCCAATGTAAAATAAAAAATATCACAAATATGGACGTAAAATAATCTGCTAAACCAGCATATTTAAGAATAACACCACTTACAAAAGGAGAAAAATATAACCATGGCATAAATACTGCACTCACACCTCCTGCAATAAGAGCATAAACGATAGATGTTTTAGCTACGGATTTTGAAAAATAATATAAATCATATTTCCCCTCTACAGCACTATAACCTAACCATAAAGATAATAAAGGAATAGAATATTTAATTAATAGCATCATAGAATCATACCGTGATTCTGAATAGGAAGTAGAAATAATCAACCACAAAAAGAATAGCAAATAAGCACCCACTATTACATCTACCTTAATTTTAATTTTTCCTAAAATTAAAAGATAAATTAAAGCTAAAAAATAAATACCATATTTAATCAAGGACAAATAGGTCAAAAAGAAAGGAGCCGTACAAACCACAAAAATCAAAAAATACATATTTCGATTAATGCGATACAAGTAATCTCTATTTTCTGGAAATTTAAGTAGTCTATATTTATCAAATTTAGGTGTAAATATCCAAATGGATATAAACACGAAAGCTATCAAAGCTAATAAATTCAAAAAAAGACTCATATCAACCGCCTATACAAATCATTAAACAATTGAGAATAGCGTTCGAAACTATACCTACGAACGTACCGTATCGCTTCTGATGAATATTTTCGCAACAACTCAGGAGTCGCAATCAGCGATATGATTTTATTTGCCATATCGTCGATTGAACCCACCTCGTGCAACAGCCCGACTTCTCCGTCTTGAACAACTTCGGGCAATCCTCCCGTTCGGGAAGCGACCACCACACAACCGTTAGCCATTGCCTCGATAGCCGTCAGTCCAAACCCTTCGCTACGGGAGGACATCAGTACGATATCCATGCGGCGATACCACTCCGTCAATCTCTCCTGCGGCTGACGACCAGCCCATTCGACATTGTCGGTGCAATCGAACTCTTGTGCCTGTCGTTGCATTTTCACCCGTAAAGAACCGTCCCCCACAATCACCAATCGGGTATCGGGATATCGCTTTTTCACCTGTGCAAATGCCGGAATAACCCAATCCATACCCTTAATTTCTTCTAACCGGCTGACAACCCCTATCGTGATTGGACGAGAAAAGCTCCTATTCTCACTCACAATTGAAAAGCCGGAAGGCAACGCGTTATAAATCGTAAAATGGTTACGTTTGTTCAAAGGAGTATTCTCATTATACAACCGAGATGCTCCGAAGAAAGATCGCTCGGCCAACTCGGTAATACATGTAAACACCCGCACACAATGTCGTTGAATAAAATGTACCAGCCGTAAATTAGGATAGATATCGGCTGCCGTATGTACCGTAGCAATAATCTGCCGCATACCTAACCATCGCAACAACAGAATAGGAATAGCACCCGGAGCCATATATTGCACATGAGCTACATCTGGTTTATACTGTTTCAACACCCTGCGTAATCCTTTGTATAAAAAAAGTATTCCCCGCCAACCATTCACTCGCATTCCGGTAGGACTCAGACATACCACCTCGCTACCGGCTTTTCGAAATCGGACGACCATATCATCGCTATATTCGAAATAGCATATCGTCACTACCCGATGTCCTCCGGCAACAAGTGCCTGTACGAGATTCAACGTCTGAATCTCCGTTCCACCAGTCATCAAACAAGGTATGCAAATAAGGATAGTCATAACTTACAAGTGCAACTTTTGTTTAATTTTATTCTTATAATAACAAACTGTCGGATTCAAATCTTTCAAATTAATATTTATAAAACATCGTGTTCTTAACAAATCCCGAATCCACGTCCACAAAGATAATTCACCATTTTTCACGTAAAGAAAATCCAAAGAATAATTCATCATATAAATCCTGTGGACTTTATTCTTCTCTATTTTCATGTCCGGTTTCAGATATAATGCATGTAAATTCGCACCTGCAGCAGTCGCCACATAAGCCAAGCCTTCGTTTCGAAAATTCACTTCCATAAAATAATTCTTATTATCTCTATGAAGAAATTCCACACTAAACGGCCCATAATAATTAGCTTGCTCCAAAAATTTCTCTACACAGTCCACATCAATATCAAAATCCTCCATCGGCCGAAACTGCCCATAAGCCCCTGCACCGATTAAACGAGGATAATGTCTAATCTTCCTCACTCCTCCTGCCACATACATCTCCTTATCGGTCCTCACACCAATACAATCAATCTCGTACTCTTTATCGATAAACTCTTGAAGGATAAAATCGGCACAATGACTTTCAATTGCTAACGCAGCCTCTACCTCTGCCTTATTCCGGCAGATATGAATATCGCCTTTTTCACCTTGCGTACTATTAAGAGGTTTTAAGAGGATAGGATACTCAAAATCAACATTTTCCATATTCTCCGTTCGATGGAATTTAATCGATTTTGGGACTGTCAAGCCACATTTTTCAGCCAACTTACATTGCTCATCTTTATTAAATAATTTACCGATCTGTTTTCCTCGTGCGGGAGTACGAAAGAAAGGAGACAATACCGGTTCCTTCTTATCGATAAAAACTGCCGCTTCGTCAAAACTACAAATTATATACTGTTCCCAATCCTCATCTTTCAACCGTTCCAATATGGACATGCACTCCTCAATCTTACAAATACGATATACCTTACTATTTTTAAGATATTTACTTTCTGCGACAAAACAGGTATCTTCATCGCATTTGAGGATTAACGTTTGTGCTACATTTGCCTCTCCCAAACTACGAACGACACTTAATGTATTATTGGTCGAATCCCCTATAATAACAGCTTGCTGACTTATCTCTCCCATCATCGTTCCCTAAAATATAGTTCCCCCCTCCAACGATTTGCCCCAACAAAAACCTTAGGTAAAACACCCGACCAAGGACGGCCACAAGGTGCTACCGGTTGTATATAGGCATCAATCGCTCTATTTTTAGCAGTATGCTCCTGTCTATTCATTTTCAATACACAAGCATTTTTCCAATCGATATTCCATGTATTATAATACCAAAACCACACGCAATATTCATACAATTCCACGCACGAGTCCTCTCCTATCAATTTCTTCACTATGTCACCCGCAGCCAAATGGTCGTTCCACCCTTCTCCCTTATGGGGAATAAAAATAGTCTTCGGCCGAAGTTTATCGATCAAGGTTCTCAATTTACGGGTCTCCGAACAATCGAATGAAATTTCACTATCGGGATAATCGAGAAAATGAAGATGATTCAATGGCAGCCCAATAATACCGGCAGCCGTTCTTGATAAAGCTCGCCGAGATTCTATCAATTCTTTTTTATCGATACTACAACAACCACTATGGCTTTTACCCCCCCCTGATAAAATGACAACATCTACCTGTTTTCCTTCTTTTAACGATCTTTGTATCAGTCCCGAGCAGCCCAAAACTTCATCATCGGGATGCGGTGCAATGATCAGTATCCTTTCTTTTATAGGTAACCGACGCTTGCTACAAGAAAGAATACGAATTATCTGAATCCTTATTTGACGAATAATATTTTTTATTTTATCCATGATAATACTTTACCTATAATCTGCTTTCCTAATAAAGAATAACATAGCATAAAAGCTTTCTTTGTTCTTGGTAGTTCAATATTTAGGGATCGTAGTATTTCAATATCTTTTTTCCCTTGCATTAGCTGAATTCAACTTGCAAATGCAACAGAATTCTGATTAA
>ULYD01023296.1_pt1 | contig 18529 bp, 10 predicted proteins | sample 1961831 | NCBI WGS metagenome assembly ULYD01 (sample SAMEA4835854, study PRJEB28245) | human gut metagenome | biome: gut microbiome; material: fecal sample | place: Denmark | collected 2008 | reverse complement strand
TAACTAATTTATATGCGTCCAGTTTTTGGGGTACACATCACCTCTCACGGTTCGCATTTTTGTCATTTTTATTTGGTGCACAAATCGCGCCAATTTGATGTAGTTTCGCACCGTCATACGTCTCGTTTTGGTGCCCATTAAGCGGGGATGGCTGCAGCGCAGCAGCTATGTTGTCACAATGCCGTTTTTGTCCATGGATGAGCAAATGCATAAAGAAAGAGAGACTGTAAAAAAATTAAGAGGATTCATTTTTTCACAGTCTCTTTTTTGCGTACCCGCACTAGATTTTTTCCAGATCAATCTCATCCCGCTTGATATGGTACTGTAGGTTCTGCCGGCTCATGCCAAGTTCCCTGGCGGCGGCAGAAATATTGCCGCCCGTCCGTTTGAGGGCCTGCACAAGGGCGGCACGCTCCACATCGCGAAGGGTCTTGCGGCTCCGTCCCAGCTTTTTACCCATTCCTTGGGATAACGACTGCAGTGAGCTTACCGGTACTTCCATATTCACAAAATGCTCGGGCAGGCATTCCACCGTAAGGGTCGCCCGTTTTTCCGGCAGCATGTTCATAGCATATTCGATGGCGTGCTGCAATTCCCGCACATTGCCTGGCCAATCGTAATGGGTAAAGATATCAAGGACGTGGGGATCGACAGTCTGGACATTCCGTTCCAGCTGCTTATTGTAGCGGGCAATGAAACTTTGGACCAAAAGAGGAATATCTTCTTTACGTTCCCGCAGGGGCGGGATGCGGATTCCAACAACACCTAAGCGGAAATACAGGTCCTGCCGCAGCTTATGGGCGGCAAGAGCTTCTTCAGGAGGGATATTGATGTTTGATAGGACGCGGACATCCACTTTCCGTTCCCGCGTGCTTCCTACGCGCCGCACCGTACCTTCCTGGAGGACGCGCAGCAGCTTGGGCTGAAGATTGATGTTCATAGAGTTGATTTCATCAAGGAGCAGGCTGCCGCCATTTGCCTGTTCAAAGAGTCCTGGATGGGATTCGGCGCCTGTATAGGCACCCTTTTCTGTTCCAAAAAGCAGCCCTTCAAGAAGGTTTTCCGGGATGGCCGCACAGTTGATGGCAAGAAAGGGTCCCTGTGCCCGTCTGCTGGCGTTGTGGATACTCTGGGCAAAAAGTTCCTTGCCGGTTCCTGTTTCACCGTAGATCATGACAGATGAAGAGGACTTTGCTACCTGCTTGCAGCGGTCCACAAGAACGCGCATGGAATGGCTTGATGAAATGATATCTTCAAAATGGTATTTTGCATGGAGCACACTATCGTGACTTTTTTTCCCTTGATCTGGGCATCCTGGCGGAGTAGTTCATCCTGCAATTCAAGGATCTTGCGGTGCAGGGAATCAAGCTGACTGAAGTCTTCCATGACGCTGTACGCGCCTAGGACCTGGCTGTTTTTAAAGATGGGATAGTTATCCGATACGATATCAACTTCTTTCCCATTGAAGGTCTCGTATTGCTGGCGCTGGTTAAGGTAAGGTTTTTCCGCTTTAAGGACTTTGGGAAGCAGGAGCGGCATATCACTTTCACTCTTATAGACTTCATCCATACTCTTACCAACAACAGTTTCATTGAGCAGACTATCCATGCGAACGGCAGCATCGTTCAAAAAGAGGATTTGTTCTTTTTCGTCGCATAAAATGACGGACTCGCTGATCCGGTTCAGGACGTTTTGAAACATCTCCCGGTACACGTCGCAGGCAGCATCCCGAAAGACGATGAGTTCCATGCCTTCCGGGATTCCCTGCACAAGCGGGCACTTGACGCGGCGCACCCATTTTTCAAAAGCAATATGAGCAATCTGTTTATCTTTCAAGGGAAGCAAAAGAGGCCGTGCATTATCGGGCACAGGCGTACCAACCCCTTCAGACATTGCTAAGAAAGATTTACCCACTTCATTGATGGCCGCAATGATTCCATTTTTCTGGACCAGCATGGCTCCCATGCCAAGGCCTGACAAAAAAGTCATGACTTCCTGCCACTTCATGTTCTTCAACCACCCTATCCTAAACTACATTTTCTCTCGCACCCATAATAGCCTATTTATTTTATCATAGCCCAAATTTTTCCCTGCGTAAAGAATTTACTTAGGAATGAACGATTCGGGAAAACGCGAAAAGACCTGTCGAAGACAGGCCTTTTGCAAAAGAAATGATTTATGCGTCGGAACCGATTTTCAGGACTTCGCGCATGAACTTGATGCTCTTTCTCATGCCTTCCAGTTCCTTTTGGCGTCCTTCTTCGAGGCTGTATCCGCTCAGCGGCAGCTCGATTTCAAGGTCAATGGTATCAAGTTCTTCCGGCGCTTCAGCGCGCAGGATCTTCATGATTTCCACAACATCGACGTCACCGTCGCCAATGGCACAGCCCAAGGAGTGGGTCCCGTCAGGATCAGCAAAGATTTTGTTGTCGCAGAAGTGGACGCAGTAGCAGTAAGGCGCCATTTTCTTTACGCATTCAGCAATGCCTTCGCCGAGGATGAGAGAGTTGATCGTGTCGCAGCAGGCTCCGATCTGGGGATGGTTGAGTTTTTTCACCATCCAGACTACTTCATCAGCAAAGAGGTCACAGTGGTTTTCAATGGCAATCTTGAGACCATATTTTTCAATGGTAGGGATGTTCTTTTGGAACTCCATAACCACGCGGCTCATCTGTTCCATGGCTTCCGGTGACATGCATGCATGTGTGAAAGGGCGGGAATGACGAATATCCGTGCTGTATTTGACGAGTTTGGCCCCCATAGCATGGGCAATTTCCAAGGATTCCTCAATGGTCGAATTGACGCGGGGATCACTCGGAGCATCAAAGGAGATATTAAGTTCCAGGTCAAGGCCCCGTTTTTCTGCTTCCTTTTTCACCATTGCCAGGTGTTCCGGGCTCGTATCGTTGTCGAGGTCAACAAGGGTGATATGAAGCACTTCGATATGTTCCTTTTTGGCAAGGTCCATGAGGTCGATGAGGGAACCGGCCTTTTCAAAAGCATAGGTCTTGCCTTCGCTCTGGAAGCCCCAGCTTTCCCCGTAACCGCTCAGGTGAAGGGTATAACTGTGCATGCCGAGTTTGAACTTTCTGTTGCTGTTTTTTCCCGTAATCTTGTCCATTTTCAATTCTCCTTTGTTGTTAGTTTATCCAACAGCGTCGATGCCGTTAGCTTCCCGGAAAAGTTTGGGCGTCATTCCCGTAATGCTGTGAAAAGCCCGGGTAAAGGTGGAATTGCTGCTGTAGCCGACCATGATGGCAATGTCCATCATGGAATAATGGGTCTTTAAGAGCAGTTCTTTCGCCCGCTCGATGCGGATACGCCGCAGGTAAAGACTGGGTGAGCAGCCCGTCTGCTGCTTAAACCAATCGTTGTAGTAAGTCACATTGTAATTTTCCATTTCAGCCAGCTGGTTCACTGTAATGGGCAGGTCATAGTGTTCGCTCAGATAGCGGATACTTGGGGCTGCGCAGTTATTCATCAGTTTGCTGTAAAGGTAGCTATAAAGATAGGATACAGAATTGCTTTCTGGATTCTGCCGCAATTCGGCCTGGATGAGCTCCACGAGCTGGGCAATCTGCCCCACCATAGAAATGACGATGGGGTAGGAAAGCATAATGCCTTCCTTTTCATCGACGATTTCCTTTGATAGATTGATGGCAAGGAGTTTTCCTCGATAGCTGCACTGATGATCCATCTTAGGCGGTACAAGGCACAATTCCTGGGGTGTGACAGTATAGTCCGAATTGCCAATGGATAATTCCATCGTTTCTCCCATAGGCACGAGGATTTGGGGATATTCGTGATGATGGGCACCAAAACATTCCTGAAAGACCTCGATATCAAACTTTTGGCTTAACATACTCATTCCCCTCTCTCAAAGAATCAGTAATCCGCGTAAAGAAGGTTTTTGATGACAACGTCAAGGCCCTTGACCTTGGCCGAAATCCGGTCATCAGGGGCAGCCACTTCGTCTGTTTCGGGAGCCGCCTTAAGGCGATGGCTCTTTGAAGCAAGAAGGGGGCTGCAGAGCTTCACATTCATCAAGAAGAGCCACAGCGTCGGCACGGTCATGATAAGACCGCCGATGTTAAGCAATCCCTTGACAGCATTCATGCCGCCTGAGACGACAAGAAGATAGGCGACAGCGGAAATGGCCACACCGAGGATGATCTTGAGGGTCTTCGGCGGTTCAGCGTCAATTTCCTGACCGTGGACGCAGAGCGTTGCAAGCGCTGCCGTATTAGGGTCTGCCAACGTGATGAAGGACAGGCACACCGTAATGAGAAAGGCGAGCTGTACGAGCTTCCCCCGCGGCATGGTGCCAAGGACCTGATAGAGAGCAGTCTGCATGCCTTCTTTTTGAATCATGGCCCACACATCAAAGGTTCCACTCGTCTGGACGGAGATGGTCTGGCCAGCGAAGATGGCGATGAAAAGGCAGCAGAAAAGGGACGGAACAAGGATTTCCACAAGAAGAAATTCCCGCACGGTGTGCCCCTTCCCCATGCGGGCAAGGAACATGCCGATAACGGGTGCATAGATAAAGAAAGAATTCCAGAAGGTGATTGGCCATTCGTTCGCCCACTGATCCATCGGGGCCAGCGTATTGTTGTACGTGATTTTGTGCCAGAAGTTATCCATAATGTCGCCAATGGCTTCTGTACCGATTTTTCCAATGAAGATGGAATCTCCCGTTACGACGACGTAGAGCATCAGACCAAAGAAGAAAAACATGCACGCCGTAGATACATAGGTAAGCCCCTTATTGATACCCGTCACGCAGGAAATGATGAAAAAGCCGGCCACAACAACGGTCAGGATGAAGTACATAAAGGGTCCCTGCGGGATGCCAAAGACGGCATTGATACCGCCGCTGATCTGCATAAGACCCGCTGCCATGGAGTTTGAGACGCCGCAGGCAACGGCATAGCCGCAGAACATGTGAAGCAGGCTCGTCAAGTGACGGTGCTTGCCACCTAGCGTGCGTTCCAGCATGGGCCCCATGGAAAGGGACTTTTGGTAGTTAAAGCAAAGGAGCGCAAAAGCGCAGGCCGGAATGGAATAAATGAAGTACTGGACAAAGGACCAATGAAACATGGCCTGACTGACAGCAAAAATCGCCGCGTCCCTGCTTTCCGGCAGGGCGTGGATGGCAGCCGGCGGCTGCATGAAATGATAGAGCGGTTCGCCCATGGCCCAATAAAGCAGACCGCAGCCAATACCGCCGCAGATGGAAATGGAGTACCACTGCCAGGTCGTAAAGTCCGGTTTGGCATCAATTCCGCCAATCTTGACATCACCCCATTTGAAGATGATGAGGACCATCCCCAAAATGACGGAAAAGACAGCAAGGAGGTTGATCCACCAGCCAAAGTAATCTCCTATGAGGTAGAGCATCTTTGACATGACAAAGCCAAACTTTTCCGTAAAGAAAATACCTAAAATGATTTCTATCGTAAGAAGAAGCCCAATGACGATGAGGACTTCTTTATATAATTTTCCTTTTAATTTTTCTTCCATCGATTCATGCCTCTCTTTTTAGGTTTCAATCATTGTACGGTAATATTGTAGGTACGAAGAATCTTGCGGCAGCGATCCATCATATCCAGCGTCGGGGTCTTGACGGATTTCATCATGTAGTCGCGGCCCAGTTTCTTATAGGTCACACTCCCCAGTGCGTGATACGGTAAAAGCTGCAGATAGACCAATCTGTCAAGATTTTGGCAGAATGTGCCAATCTTGTGGAGTTCTTCCTCCGAATCGTTGACTCCAGGAATGAGAGGGGTCCGGAGAATCATCTGAAACCCTCCCTTCTGGCGGTCCAAAAACTTAATATTATGAAGAATGATGCGATTATCAACACCGCAGTACTTTTTGTGAAGGCTCGGCGTGACCGCTTTGAGATCAACGTAAAACGTATCAACATAAGGAACCATAGCGGCAATAGTTTCTTCTTTTCCAAAGAAACTTGTTTCGACGGCTGTAGAAATGCCTTCCATCGAGGCCGCCTTCAAAAGAGCAAGAGAGAAATCAGGCTGGGCCAGGAGTTCCCCTCCGGAAAGGGTCATGCCCCCTCCGGAGATGAAGTAGAACGCGGTATCCTTGCGGACTTCCTTCATGACGTCCGTGACAGTCATTTCCGTTCCATAGGATTTACTGCCGTCCACCGTCGTTTCAACTTGAAACGCCTGACTTTCCGGCGTGGAACACCACTGACAGCGAAGCGGGCATCCTTTTAGGAAGACGACTGTCCTCATGCCATCACCATCATGGATGGAAGATCGCTCGATGCGAAGCACCATTCCTTTTGTCTGTTCCAGCGTCATTGCTCCTCATTCCTCTCTTGTCTTAGCCTATTGATTGTCCTTAACGGGCTGATTCGGTCCAGTGGTTGATTTCCGTACGTCCAATGATTTCATCCTGCGTTTCCTTGCCGAGTTCGACAAAGAAAGCTGTGTAGCCAGCCACACGGATGAGCAGGTCGCGGTGATCGTTCGGGTGTTTCTGGGCATCGATCAAGGTTTCGCGATCGACGCAGTTGATCTGGGCATGGTAAACACCAAGTACGCTCATGGTCTTTACCATGTTCATAGCATGAGTCATACCGTTTTCACCCTTGATGAGATCCGGTTCGAACTTCATATTGAGCTGCGTGCCCTGGGTAAAACGCGCATGCGGCAGGTGGCTGACTGATTTTAAAAGGGCCGTCGGGCCATTGACGTCCGTACCGCCCGTAGCACCGATGCCATCCGTGAGCGGTGTCGTTGCCTTGCGTCCGCTCGGCAGGGCCCCTACCCACTGGCCAATCGGCGTATTGCCTGATACAGGCAACATACCCAAGGTCATCTTGCCAAAAACCGTATCGTATTTTTCGAACTGGTCTGCCACATGGTTGAAAATTTCACCGACACAGAAGTCAGCCCGCGGATCATCATTGCCATATTTTGGGGCTTCAAGGCAAAGCTTCTGGATATCTTCATAACCTTCGAAGTTGGCATCGAGGGCCTTGATGAGAGTATCCATGGAGATCTTCTTTTCATCGAAGACAAGGTACTTCACATCAGCGATGGAGTTGATGATATCAGCCTGACCAACTGTAATGACACCGCCGCCAGCATTGTATTGGGCACCGCCTGGCTGGCTGTAGTCCTTGCCGACTTCCATACAGTGCTCATAGCTAAGAGACAGGGTCGGAACAGGGCGATAGTTCATGCTCAGGTAATCAAGGAGCTGGTTGCAGCTCACGATGACATCAACGGCATAGTCAATGTGCTTTTTCACGGCAGCAAAGAAATCGTCAAAGGTCTTGAAGTTTCTCGGATCCCCTGTGTGGATGGAGACCTGTTCGCCCGTAATGCGGCTTTTGCCGTCATTTAAAGCAAATTCAACCATGGCACCCATATTGATATCGGCAATGTCCGTATATTGCTTCATCTTCCCAGACAGGTTCGTTTCTACGCAACCGCAGGGGTTCCAGTTCCAAGCTTCACGAAGAGGAATGCCCTTGTTCTGGAGCATCTGGATACCTACATCGTTGGAGTAGATGGCCGGCATCGTAAGGCCCATGCCGATGGATTCGATGGCTTTACGGAGCAGGGAATCAGGGTTCTTGGAAATGCTGTAGGTCATGGCCATGTTCGGTTCCTTGAAACGAACATCTTCCGTGGCCTGAATCATCATGTAACTCAATTCGTTGCTGGCGTCGTTGCCATACTGGTCAATACCGCCGCAGCTCGTCTGGACCGTAATGCAGTAGCCGGCGGCATACTGAGCTGTAACTTCATCCTGGAAAAGGGACATTTCAGCCACTTTGATCCACAGGCAGTCAAGAAGTTCCTGAGCATCGTCATCCGTGAGGATTCCCGCTTCCTTGTCTTTCTTATAGTACGGATAAAGGTACTGATCGAGTCGGCCCAAGTTATAGCTCGAAGCATTCTGTTCCATGAAGCAGGCATATTCATAGGAAATGATGCTCTGGCAGGCTTCATAGAAGGTGCGGGCCGGATATTCCGGTACGTGACGGGTGACTTCAGCAATCTTTAAAAGTTCAGCCTTGCGAACGGGATCGTCGCATTCAGCGGCCATCTTTTCAGCAAGATCGGCATGACGGTGGGCCAGCAGGATGACAGCGTCAGCAGCTTTGATTTCTGCTTTATAGAAGAAGCTCTTTTCAAGGTCGCCCGGGTTGGCATCGTCCAGTTTAGCCAGGGCATCTTCTGCTTCCTTACGGATTGCAGCAAGACCCTTGGTGAGGATGCGCATCCAGCCCGGCGTGTTTTCGCCATAGCCGCGAACAGCTTTACGGTCGATGAAGATGGCGCCGTTGGCACGCAGCCGTTTGGCATCTTCTGGAAGCATGAGGTTCCAGCGGTCAAAGACGCATTTATTTTTCCAGTAATTCTGGACTTTTTCAGTGTAGACTTTCTTCCCTTCTTCACTCAGGTAGAAGGGGTCGAAAGGACGGGTGCTGATCGTGTCCAGTTCTTTTGCGATGACGCCAGAAGCGCTGTCCGGGTTCAGGATGCCGCAGCGAGGTTTAAAGCCAACACCTCCGACCAGCAGTTCATGAGGCTGGATATAGATGTTTTTCTTGGCGCATACATTGTAGTAGCCGTTGGCGCGCTGGATGATCCAGGGCTGCCCTTCCATCTCCTTGAACCCCTCTGTAAAGAACGCTGCGTCGTAAACGTCCATGTCAACGCGGGTTTGGAGGTACTGCTGACGCAATGCCTCAATTCGTTTCATGTACTCTTTTGCCATAATAATGCCTCCCTTTTCCTGCAATAACGTGATTTCCCAGGGAAATCTTTAAATGACTCCATTCATCTACCTTATTACGTAGCAAATCTTATGCCAATTCTCATATTTTTTATTCCGTTTCTAGGTGTAAGAGTCGGAATTATCAGTCTACTTGCGCCTTCTCGGTTTTTTATCTATATCATTTTGTGCAGTTTCTTTTCTTAAGGTTCTTTCTAAACAGCTCCCTATTATGCTAATTTTGCACTTTTTGCATGCAAACTATTTTGCGCTTCAGTTGGAGCAGCATATTCCCTGCCCATTTATTTGCACCCTTGGATTTATCAAGGCTAATGGGAGAGTTTTTCTTCAGCATCCCGCAGGGAATCATACCCATAAGCATGGACCGTTGCCCGCAGAATTTCTTCGTTCAGGTTGACGTCTTTTTCCAGGCAGCCCATGAGATAGGCCTCATAAAGGGCCAAGGTCGCTTCTGAATAAGTCAGGAGCTCTCCTTTGAGATAAGTCTCAAAGGCTGTATCAGCACTCCCGTCCTGGGTAATGCGCCTGCCTTTTTGGGAAAGGGCCGGGTATTTTTTAGCGATTTCTTTCTGCCAGTCCATATGGATGGCAGCAATGCGCAGGACGCGTCCTTTCTTTTCATCTGTAACTTGAGGCAGCAGATCCCGCACTTCCTTAAATTCCTTAGGCGAGGTCCACATCATCATATACCCGTATTTTTCGGCAAGAAGGTTACGTCCTTCTGCCTGAGCTGCCCTTAAATCGTTTTCATAACTTTCCAGAAGGGGCACATTCCAGGAAAGGAACTGGCTGCCCCTCATGATGAAGAAGGTTTTCCGATCATCCTGGCAGGACGCCCGTCCGCCGATATTACGGACCTTATCAAAAAGAGTCCATTCCCGCTCAATGAGGCGCTGAATGAGTTTCATTTTTTCCATAGTCTTGGTTCCTCCATGATATTGCGGCGGCGCAGCTCGTCGTCGTTGATCTTTGCCTGTACGTAAAGTGCATGCTCTGTAAGAAAAGTCCCCACGCCTTCCGGAACAAGTCCTGCATCCATCAAGGCGCGGGAAAGTCTTCCTGAAATTGCTTCCATGAGGGCCATGGACCGTTCTGTGTCCTGCGTCATAAGAAGGTCTTCAAATAAAGGCAGCGTGCCATACGTTTCGGAAAGGGTACCTACGCTCCGATAAAGCCATTTATAAAAAGGCGCATAGGCGTGGTTCAAATGATGGATCAGCTGCATAGCAGAAAAGAGAAATCCACTCTTGGAAAAAGTCATGGCTCCTAGGTCTTTCCGGGCAGTGCAGCGAGGATAGTTATACTGCCCCGCTTGAGCCATATAAAATAGGTCATGGGCCATCTTTGTCAACCACACATCGCGGGGGCAGGCGGTTTTGAGCCGGTGCCTTGTTTCTGTCATCGCTCCCGGTGCGTCATAAAACAGGGACCCGTTTACAGCCATGGAAAGACGCGCTTCATCGCAGTGCATCCAGTCCGCCAAGGTCTGGGGTCCTTTTTCAAATCCAGTTAAGCGCTGAAAAAAAACTTCTATAATAAGGACGCCAACTCTCTTAGGACCGTCCAATTCCCGCCGAGGCGGCATGCAAAGGAAGCTTTTGGGAAGGGATGCATAGAGCTGACGAAGCCGTTCTTCCCATTGGGGGGCGTCCTTTTTCTCAAGAAAGAGCATGACGCCGGGGCCCCAATCATGGTCCCGGGAAATGGCGTCATCAAAAGAAAAACATTCGGACCCTTCGCCGCAAAGGCCCGCCGCAAGGTGGGGCAGCACGTCAGGAAGATCCGTTTCGATTTTAGGACGAGCCACTTCTTCCCAAAAGCGGTGCGAAAGAGCAAGTCCCTGCATCATAGCATCTCTCCCGTAAGGCGTGACGCAAGGGTTTTCATTTTCTTCACCTTACGGTGATTTTTGCCCCATAGAGCTTCGTAAATAGCGCCTGCCATAAGGCAGCAGGCGGCTGCCTTTTCGCGTTCCCCCATTTTTTCGTAAAGGGTGCCCCGATTTTGAAAGGTAATGCCATATTCCTCATTTTCTCCGAAAAAGCGTTTGACCCAATCTGCTGCGTCTTCAAAGTGACGAAGAGCAAGGTCATACTGCCCTTTTTTGGTATAAAGGCTGCCTAAACCGTTAAGGACCGCTCCATAATGGACGCGACCTTCTTCCGGACAGGCTTCATAGGAGGATTTAGCCATCTTGTAAGCTCGCAGTGCCTCGTCGTCCTGGTCCATACCTGCATAAAGAATGCCCAGGTTGCAGCACGTAATGGCCCGTTCTTCAAAGCGATCACTTACTTTCATGAGCCGTGCCAAGGCCTCTTCAAGAGCAGCCGCGGCTTCTTTAGGGCGTTCCATTTCCTGATAAAGAATGGAAAGGTTATTGAGACAGGATAAATAGGCATAGGATTCCTTCTCCCCCGCCTCAGTCAGGATCTCCATGGCCTCGTCATAAAGGCTTTTGGCACCGCTGTAATCTTTGGCCAGCCGTTTTGTGCCCGCAAGATTAATGAGAAGCGTTGCATAAGGAACGCCCCTCGTCTCTCCCCGATCATCAAGGATTTCCTTTGCCTTCATAAAAGCGGCATAGGACGCTTCATAATAGCTGCGGCCGCGGTAAAAGGAGCCCAGTTCATTTAAGGCTGACAGCATAAGGTCAGATTCTCTCCCCTCTTCATAGGTGCTGTTTGCAATTCCCGTTAGATAGGCTTCCACACCTGCCGCGTCGCCCTTTTCGTAAAGAGCATCAAGGTGCTCATAGAATTCGTGGACCGTTGTCATTTTAAGTTTTTCCTTTCTGATGAAAAGAAGGACTTCCTTCACGCCCGTCCGGCATCAAGAAAGCCCTCCAAATGGTCAGTGCCTTATGGCTGGTTGATCACACATTCTTTTTTTGTGTCCGCGTCAATACGATCTTTATTGATATCCATCCAAAGGTCACAGTTCTCAATCCCCAGTTTTTCCGGATTGAAATAAGGCATTTCCACACCGGCATTACGCTGCGCAATATAGTCATCATAGGTTTTCTTGACAACAGGCAGGAGTAGGAGCAAGGCGATGAGATTGAACCAGGCCATGAGGCCAAACATGACTTCACTGATGGCCCACGCCGTCGTCGCCGTTACGTTAGCCCACACGAAGAAGAAAATCGGCATCAAGATACGAATGATCCAAATTCCTGTCTTACGCAGATGGGGATGAGTATCCTTCATCAAATAAGCAAGACCCGATTCGCCTTCATAGTAGTAAGCAATACAAGTGGAATAAGCAAAACAGGTAAGGGCAATGGCAACAAGGGAACCGCCAGCACCAAAAGCGGTCTTGGCCGCCTCCTGGACCCAGACAACACCCGCCGTATTGGTTGCTGCCTGTTCGGCCATGGCAGAAGACCCGGACCCAACATACATATAAGCCTTTCCATCAGGTCCAAGGACGTTGAAGCAGTCCGTAACAAGGGCCATCATGCCGGAACAGAAGCAGACAAGGACGTCAACATAAACGGAAAACGAGTTGACAAGGCCCTGGGTGGCAGGATGCGGCGTTTCTGCCGTTGCACCAGAAGGCGGCGTTTCACCAAAGCCAGCGCCGGAAGAATTGACAGCACGTTTGACGCCGTAGGAAAAAGCAGTTCCCATCATGCCACCGAAGACAGCACCCGAATCAAAAGCACTGTCAAGGACCATCCGAATGGTCGGCATAAAGGCATCAGCCTTTGCAACCATGACGTAGATGGCAAGGACCCAGTAACCAATGGTCATAAAGGGAACGATAATAGTCGAAATCTTGGCAATGCGGCGGATTCCGCCAGAAATAACAGCAAAAAGCAGGAGAGCAATGACGCCGCCTGTAACAGGCCGGGCAACGCCAAAGCTGTTTTCAAAAGCCATGGCAATATTGTTGGCGCTCGGTCCCGTTACAAGGATTGGTACGCCAATGCTGCAGAACAGGGCAAAAACAATGGCCATAAACTTACCCAAGGCCTTATGGCGGATGCCTCGCTCCATATAGAAATAGGGGCCGCCGCGGTACTGGCCATCCTGACGGATCTTGTAGATCTGACCTAAGCTGTTTTCCGTATAGGAGACAGCCGATGTAGCAAGGGCCGTTACGAGCATCCAGAAGACTGCACCCGGTCCGCCATAGAGGATAGCTACCATGACACCGCCGATGTTGCCGACGGCAACACTGTAGGCAACAACGGAACAGAACGTTTCAAAAGGAGACAGTCCTTCCATGGAACCTGAGCCCGAGCGGAGGAGCTTCCATTGAAGAGGGATCTTCGTAATATTGCCAAATTTCATGGCAAAGCAGAAAATCAAAGCCGAACCAAATGTCAAGATGATCAGAGGGGTGGACCAAATCAGGTTATCTAACCACATAATGAAATCAGACATAAACTTTCCTCATTTCTTTGACAGATAGGAAAGCCACATCTGGCAGCAAGTGGAACCTCTCGGTCCCAGGAAAGGGCGTCCTCAAGAAATTCCGTCAGCGAGTCGCTTCTTTCCCTTGTTACCAGTTAGGGCTTCCTAGGAGAACCATATTCAGTTAGTCAGGGTCCCTGTTGCGTACGGGGTGCATCTTTTTCTTTATTAAGGTAAAGTGAAGAGGCAATAGAAGAGGCCGCCTTCTCTATTTCTATAGAATCGCGCTCAATGCAGCAGGCCTTCTGAGAAGATTATTTACGGGTCTAGTGAAGAATTTTTCAGGTTTCTATTTGTATAATAATTGCTAATTTTCTGTATATTTTATAGTAAAAAGAAAGAGTGAAGGCTCCTTACGATGGAAGTCCCTTAGAATAATTGTGAAGGCAGGATTTTGGCTTCATTAAAAAGTGGGGAGAGCCTTTCCGTTAACAGCCCTCCCCATTTTTGCAACGCGCTAGAGGCAGCCCAAAGGGTGCACTGCAGTCATGGATTATGCTTTCGGCGTGAATTCACCTTCGCGCAGGTACTTCTGGAGCTGAGCATCCGTCATATGGCCAATGTCGAGGTAATCCAGCGTGTACTTGCTGCCGGCAGCCAGATCCCGTTTTAGCATGGTGCTTGCAAGAAGGATCATGGAGTCGATGATCGGGGTCGGTACATTGTATTTCTTGCCGAGCTGGCTCATGAGGTAGCAGCCAACTGGAACGTCTTCCGTGATGTACCGGTTTTCCAGGTCGAACGGACCATCGCCGAAGAAGTTTTCATATTTTTCTTCATACGGTACAGCGAAGTCAGGACCCATGTATTCTTTCCCATACATGGTGGTACGGGAGAAGAAGTCTTCATAGTTTACGGTGCAAAGGTCGATGCTCATGGCCTTGGCAAGGGCTTTTTCTTCTTCCCAGAAAGCAGCCTGGACTTCAGCAATAGCCGGGCAAGCACCGAACCCATAGAGGGAGTAGTTCTTCTTTTCCTGCCCCAGGACGGTGTCGAAGTTCTGCATGGTGGAAACGGCCAGAACCGTGCCAGGAACGTGGATAACAGGGTTGACGTTGGACAAGTTGATATCCATGACGGTGTTGCCTGTTACAAATCCGTGGTGGAATTCCTCCCCCTTCTTGGAGATGGTGACTTCGCCTTCTGCGTCGATGATGGCACCAAAAGCAGGAATGTAGTAAGCAGAAGCCATGAAAGCTTCGTTATCTTTGGTCGGCAGGGCGCAGCCGCGGATCGTGGTGATGCGGTCTTCAACCTTGCATTCGTTGGTCGTAACGCCGCCGCGTTTCACAACACGGATACCGTAAGGAGCGGTGTACCAAGAACCAACGATGACTTTCTTAGTGCATTTCAGTTCGCGCATTAGTTTGCGGAATACGAGGGTACCGCAGTTATCCGGCAGGATGTGAATGACTTGCCCATCTTCGAGAAGAGGAATCAATTCACGGAAGATGCCTTCGTGAGCGATAGCAACAGTTGCCACGATGATGATGCCAGCACCCTTGACAGCTTTTGCCATGTCATCGGTTGCAAGGGCAACTTTGGCCGTTCCTTTGCGAGTGTAACCAAAGAAGCTGAACTGGTTGCCCGAAAGGGTAATGCCCGTCTTTTCAATGTTCAGGAAATTCGTTTTAGCGAATCTCGGCTGATCCCAGATGCGGACTTCCTTTCCTGCAAGGGCACAGTCAGCAGCCATCGTCTTGCCGACAGCACCGCCACCCAGTACAGCAATTGGCATGTCTTTCAAATAGCTCATATCCATTTGTTCGTTCCTCCTTTATTTGGTACCGGCTCTCCGGTCCATTGGCTTGGATTTGTCTTCCTTGCCTTTTGTTGCCTTAATTATAGTGAACTTCTCTTTTGCACTCTTTGCGGAAACACGCAATTTATTTGCCAATTTTCAGGTATCGCAAAAATGGCCCTTCCCTTTTCAAAAAGCATCCAATATAAGACGGGGAAAGGATCTGTCAAATTTTTTGCATTTTCTTTCTTTGAAGAGAGGGTGAAAAAGTGCAAAAAATATGTGATGGGGTGCAAAGCATCAAAAGGACAAAACGGGTATAAATGAAGTAACAAGATACAAAGGTGGACTTTTCCGAAAGCGGCTTTCGCTTTCGCTATGAAATCCATTATTAAGGGAGGATGTATCATGACCAAGAAAATCGAAATCATGGATGGGAACCAGGCTGCGGCCTACATTTCCTACGCCTTCACAGAAGTGGCTGGGATCTACCCCATCACCCCGTCATCCCCGATGGCGGAACATGTCGATGAATGGGCGGCCAACGGTAAAAAGAACCTCTTCGGTCAGCCTGTCCACGTTGTTGAAATGCAGTCCGAAGGCGGTGCTTCCGGTACTGTTCACGGTTCCCTGCAGTCCGGCGCCCTGACGACAACCTACACGGCTTCCCAGGGGCTGCTCCTCATGATCCCGAACATGTATAAGATTGCCGGCGAAATGCTCCCTGGCGTCTTCCACGTATCGGCCCGTACCTTGAGTGCGCATGCTCTCTCCATCTTTGGAGACCACTCCGACGTCATGGCCGTACGCAATACGGGCTTTTCGATGCTGGCTTCAACGAGTCCGCAAGAAGTCATGGACCTCGGTGCTGTAGCACATTTAGCAGCCATCCACTGCCGGATGCCTTTCCTGCACTTCTTCGATGGCTTCCGTACGAGTCACGAAATCCAAAAGATTGACGCCCTCGATTACGAAGACCTGAGACCTTACGTTGATTACGATGCCATCAAGGCCTTTCGCAAAAACGCCCTCAATCCGGAACATCCAGCCACCCGCGGCTGCACCGTCAACCCGGATATCTTCTTCCAGTGCCGCGAAGCCTGCAATACGCGCTTTGCCGCCATTCCGGATGCTGTTGAGCACTACATGGATGTCATCAACAAACTGACGGGACGTGATTACCGTATCTTTAATTACTATGGTGCTCCTGACGCGGAACGGGTCATTGTCATCATGGGTTCCGGTGCGGAAACGGCCAAGGAAACGGTTGATTTTCTCACGGCCAAAGGCGAAAAGGTCGGTCTCCTCGTTGTCCACCTCTATCGTCCCTTCGCAGCAGACCGCTTCCTTGCAGCCATGCCGAAAACGGTCAAGAAGATTGCTGTTTTGGACCGCACGAAAGAACCGGGCGCCATGGGCGAACCGCTCTACCAAGATGTCAGCAGCCTCTACAAGGCAAAAGGCGCCGATGTCACCATCGTCGGCGGCCGTTATGGTCTTTCTTCCAAAGACACGACGCCGGATCAGATGCTTGCCGTCTATAAGAATCTTGCCCTTGACACACCAAAAAATGACTTCACCATTGGTATCGTCGATGATGTGACGAATACGAGCCTACCCAAGGCCGAGGCCATCCACACGGCACCGGAAGGTCAGATGAGCGCTGAATTCTGGGGCATGGGGTCTGACGGGACGGTCGGCGCCAATAAAAACTCCATCAAGATTATTGGCCACACGACGGACCTCTACTGCCAAGCCTACTTCGTCTATGATTCCAAGAAATCGGGCGGTCTTACTCAGAGTCACCTGCGTTTTGGCAGGAACCCCATCCGCAGCCCGTACCTCATCCAGGCCGCAGATTTTGTTGCCTGCCATACACCGAGCTACGTGACAAAATATGATATGGTGAAGAACCTCAAAGAAGGCGGCACATTCCTTCTTAACTGCGCCTGGAGCGATGAAGACCTTGACCGGCACCTGCCTGCTTCCATGAAGCGCGCCCTTTATGCCAAAAAAGCCAAATTCTATACCATCAACGCAACGGCCATTGCTCGTTCCATCGGCCTTGGCAACCGCACCAATACGATCCTTCAAGCTGCTTTCTTTAAGCTCCTTGGCATCATTCCTGTGGAAGAAGCCGTCAAGGCCATGAAGGAAGCCATCTATAAGACCTACTTTATCAAGAAGGGTCAGGCTGTTGTCGATAAGAACTATGCCTCCATCGATCACGGCATCAACGAGCTCCACAGCGTCACTATTCCCGAAAACTGGAAAGATGCTCAGGATGCTCCCAAGCAAGACAAAGCCCCAGCCTTTATCAAGGAAGTCGTCAACGTCATGAACCGTCAGGAAGGTGAAGTCCTCCCCGTTTCGACCATGACCAAGTACGGGCTCGAAGATGGGACCTGGCCTGCTGGCACGACGAAGTACGAAAAACGCGGAGCTGCCGTGGAAGTACCTGAATGGCAGACAGCAAACTGCATCCAGTGCAACCAGTGCGCCCTCGTCTGCCCGCACGCAGCCATTCGTCCGATCCTCGTTGATGCAAAGGAACTGGCCGCTGCTCCTGCCGGTTTTGCAACGAAGAAAGCCATCGGTCCAGCCCTTGCTGCCTACGAATATCGCATGCAGGTCTCTCCGCTTGACTGCACGGGCTGCGGGAGCTGCGTCAATGTCTGCCCAGCCAAGGAAAAAGCTCTCGTCATGAAGCCGCTTGAAACCCAGTTGCCTCAGGCTCCGCTGTGGGATTATGCCGTCGATACCGTTTCCATCAAGAAAGATGCCGTCAGCGATAAATCCATCAAGGCTTCCCAATTTGCCAAACCTTATTTCGAATTCTCCGGGGCCTGCGCTGGCTGCGGCGAAACGCCGTACATCAAGCTTGTAACCCAGCTGTTTGGTGACCACATGTACATCACGAACGCTTCGGGCTGTTCTTCTGCTTACGGCGGCTCCACGCCTAGCTCCCCATACTGCACGGATAAGAGAGGATTTGGACCAAGCTGGGCCATGTCCCTTTTCGAAGACAACGCCGAATATGCTTATGGCTATCTCCTCGGCCAGGATTCCATCCGCAACGAACTGAAAGATGCCGTCAAGGCACTCCTTGATAAGGGTGTTGCCACAAAAGCCTGCGAAGCCTACCTTAAGGATGCGGACAGCAAGGAACGGTCCCGCAAGGTCAGCGACGATCTTCTCGCTGCACTTGAAGGCGTCACCGAACCGGAAGCGGTCATGATCCGCGAAAACAAGGAATTTGTCGCTAAAAAGAGCGTCTGGGCCTTTGGCGGTGACGGCTGGGCCTACGATATCGGTTACGGCGGCTTGGACCACGTCCTTGCTTCCGGCAAAGACATCAACATTCTTGTCCTTGATACGGAAGTCTACTCCAACACGGGCGGTCAGTCCTCCAAGGCAACCGGTGCCGGTGCGGTCGCTAAATTCTCTGCCGGTGGTAAACCGACAGCGAAGAAGGACCTGGGCATGATGGCCATGAGCTATGGCTACGTTTATGTTGCCCAAGTGGCCATGGGCGCCGACCCGAACCAGACCCTCAAAGCCATCCGCGAAGCTGAAGCCTATAACGGTC
>ULYD01041664.1_pt1 | contig 18559 bp, 11 predicted proteins | sample 1961831 | NCBI WGS metagenome assembly ULYD01 (sample SAMEA4835854, study PRJEB28245) | human gut metagenome | biome: gut microbiome; material: fecal sample | place: Denmark | collected 2008 | reverse complement strand
GATTGGCTGTCTGGGAGAGATAGCCTTTTTTTATGAGAAAAAGTCAAAGAAAGCAACAGAGGAAAAGCCGCAACAACAGAGCAGTAGTAGTAGTAGTAGTAGTAGTAGTAGTAGAAGAAGAAGAAGAAAACAAACAAAAGCGGAAAAAACAAAAAGAACCCCTTCACTTCCGAGAGACCCGGAAAAGCGAAGGGGTGAGAGAATAAAAACGAGAGAGAGTATGTAAAACTACTATTGATTAATCTCTTCCGCCGCCAAGCGCCTGATACAAATTAATAATTCCCTGTATTTCATCAAAGCGATCGGCTACCTGCGTCAGCTGCGCAGACAGCAAAGACTGCTGCGCAGTGAGAACTTCCAGATAAGTGGAAGTACCGTGCTGCATCAGAAGCTGTGTGCTGCGAACGGCATTTTCCAAAGAAGTAATCTGTCCGGTACGCAACTCCGTCTTGCCGCGTGCGGTCTGCACCTGCGTAAGAGCGTTATTCACCTCACTGCCCGCATTGAGCAAAGCCTGCTGAAAGGCGAGCTTCGCCTCTTCCTGCTGGGCTTTGGCTATCTTCAGTTGTGCAATGTTCAAGCCTTTATTAAACAGAGGTTGCGTCAATGCCCCCACAGCGGAAAGCAACAACTTGCCGGGATTGATAATCATATTCCCGGCAGAGTTTGTCCAGCCTGCCGTACCGCTCAACGTGATGGACGGATAAAACGCAGAACGTGCCGCATTGGTACTGTAAAAGGCAGACGCCAAAGAAAGTTCCGCACTCTTTACGTCCGGACGACGGGAAAGGAGCTGCAAAGGCACCCCTACCGTCAAATCTTCGGGAAAGTCCTGCCCGGCAAGGTGACCGCGCTCTATCCCGCCCGGCACTTCTCCGAGAAGAATGGAAAGACTGTTCTCCACTTCCTTAATCTGCTGCTTCAAGTCCAGCAAGGAAGCCTCAACCTGACGGCAGTTGGCTTCGGACTGGGAGACGGACGCTTCATTCGTCATACCGGCAGCCATCATGGCACGCATGGTACGTACGCTTTCGCGCCAGTTGACGGCGGTTTCCTCGGAAATACGGTATTGCTCGTCGAGCATCAGCAAGGTATAATAAAGATTGGCGACATTGGCTATCAGGGAAGTACTGACAGCTTGTTCGTACTCCAGGCTCTGAAGATAGAGAGCTTTGGAACGGCGTTTGGCATTCGTCAGCTTACCGAAAATATCGATTTCCCAACTGGCGGAAGCGATACCGGTATAAGTCCATGAACCTTTCGACTTGTCGAAACTGCTGACACCGCCCTGGGGAGTGAGCATAAACGAGGGCAGATAAGCCAACTTCGCCGAAGAAAGAGTAGCCTCGGCTTCCTTGATACGCTGTTGGGCTGAAAGCAAATCGGTATTACTCTGCAAAGCGTGTTCGATGAGCGTCTGCAGATGTGAATCGGTGAACAACTCACGCCAGGACAAGGATGCGATAGAGGCAGTATCAACGGCAACGGCCTCTTCATTCAAATCCTGTCCGTATAGCCCGTCGGTATTGATATCGGAAGGGCGTTCATAGGTGGTATAGATACCGCAACTGCTCAGTAACAGGCAGGAGACGGATAAAGTTATGAGTTTTATCTTCATTGTTATGGTCTTAATATTATCATTTATGCGCATCTTCTATCTCGTGCTTGCTCACTTCCATTTCCTCCTCAATCTGCCAATCCTGCGTCTGTACGGCCTGTGCGGGACGGAGACGCTCTTGCAGCCATTGGAAGGTAACGAACAGGGCGGGAACAATAAAGAGCAATGCCAGCGTACCGATTACCATACCGCCCACAGCTCCCGTACCGAGCGAACGGTTACCGTTGGCACCCACACCGGTGGCCACCATCAGCGGCAGCAAACCGAATATCATGGTGAGCGCGGTCATGAGGATAGGACGCAAACGGGCTTTGGCGGCGCTGACAGCCGAAGCGATAAGCCCCATACCCGCCTTGCGGCGCTCGGCAGCATACTCCGTCAGCAAGATAGCGGTCTTGGCAAGCAAACCGATCAGCATAATCAAACCCGTCTGCAGGTAGATGTTATTCTCCAATCCCATCAGCTTGGCGAACAGGAAGCTGCCCATCAAACCTACCGGAACGGCGAAGATTACGGCAAACGGCACGATAAAACTCTCATAGAGCGCACTCAGAATAAGGTAAATCATCAGGATACAGATACCGAAGATGATAACCGTGGTGCCGCTCTGCTGGCTTTCCTCACGGGTGATGCCGCCAAAGTCGTAACCGTAACCTTTGGGAAGCGCCTCCGCCGCAGTCTCCTGTACGGCACGGATAGCGTCACCCGTACTGTATCCCTCGGCAGGCATGGCATTCACCGCAATGGAGTTGAACATATTGAAACGACTCAACGACTCCGCGCCATACGAACGTGTCAGTGAAACGAACTGGCTCAAAGGCGCCATCTCGCCATTGGACATACGCACAAAAGCATTGTCGAGCGACGCCTCGTCCATACGGAATTTCGGGTCGGCCTGTATCATTACCTTGTACACTTTGGAGAAACGGTTGAAGTTGGACACATACTGCCCGCCATAGTAACCGGAGAGCGTAGCCAGCACCTGGTCGGGCGTAATACCCGCACGCTTGCACTTGGAAGCGTCCACCTGCACCGTCCACTGCGGATAGCGCACATCGAACGTAGAGTAGGCCATGGAGATTTCGGGACGCTGGTTCAGCACGCCCAGATATTGCTGGGTGGTCCGGAAGAAGGTATTGATATCGCCCCCCTGCTTGTCTTGTATGTTCAGGTCGAGAGCGTTACCCATACCGTAGCCCGGAATCATACCCGGAGCAATGGCAAAAACGGTTGCATCCTTGATGTCCGCCGTACAGGCATAAATCTGGTTGATAACAGCCTGTACCTGGTCTTCATCGTCCGTACGCTCATCCCACGGCTTCAGCTTGAGGATAATCATACCGAAGGAGTTGCCCTGCCCGGACAACAGACCGTAACCCGCCACTTTCTGCAAGTGCAGTTTCTGCGGAATACCTTCCAAGCGTTGCTCGATACGGTCCATTATGTCGTTGGTGGTTTTCAGGGAACTGCCCGGCGCGGTGCTCACATTGACAAACAGCACTCCCTGGTCTTCATCGGGAACCAGACCCGTCTTGGTGGTATTCATCAGGAACACCAGCAATACAACGGAACATGCCAGCAGCGACCACGACAGCCAGCGGCGTTTGATGAACAGCAGCACAATCTTCTTATACTTCTCCACAAGAATATCGAACGCGGCATTGAACGCTTTACGGAAACGGGCGGCAAAATTCTGCTTCTGCGTACCGTCCTCATTGATATACGGCTTCAGCAACAAAGCGCAAAGAGCCGGACTCAGGGTAAGGGCATTCACCGCCGAGATACCTACCGCCACCGCCATTGTCAAACCGAACTGCGTATAGAACGTACCGGACGTGCCGCCCATGAACGACACCGGAATAAATACGGCCATGAACACCAGAGAGGATGTGATAACGGCATTCGAGATACCTTTCATCGCATCGATACTTGCCATATAAGAGGACTTATACCCCACGTCGAAACGTGCCTGCACCGCCTCCACCACAACGATGGCATCGTCCACCACCGTACCGATAACCAGAACCAGCGCGAACAGCGTAATCAGGTTGATGCTGAAACCCGCCACCGACATGAAAGCGAACGTGCCTATCAGTGACACGATGATACCCACCAACGGAATCAGCGTGGAACGGATGTCCTGCAAGAAAACATATACCACCAGAATAACCAGAAGAATAGCCTCAATCAACGTCTTTACCACCTCGTGAATGGACGCGAACAGGAAGTCGTTGCTGGACATCATCTGAGTAAGCTCCACCCCTTTCGGCAAATCCTTGCTCACTTCTTCCAACAGCTCGTCAATCTGCCTGTTTACCTCCGTCGCATTGGAACCCGCCGTCTGGAATATCATGCAAGAGATACCTGCATGACCGTCCATGGTACCTTTATAAGCATAACTGTCCTTGCCCAGCTCCACGTCGGCGATATCTTTCAGCTTCAGCACCTCGCCGTCTTCCGTAGAACGGATAACGATATCGCCAAACTCTTCGGGGGTGATGAGACGTCCCGTATATTTCATCGTGTATTGGTAGGTCTCGTCGGAATTCTCGCCGAACGAACCCGTGGCCGACTCGATATTCTGCTCCGCCAGTACCGCCGTCACATCCGAAGGTATCAGCTTGTACTGCGCCATGATATCGGGTTTCATCCAGATGCGCATACTGTAATCGCCGCCCATAATCATCATATCGCCCACGCCGGAGATACGGAGAATCTGCGGTTTCAGGTTGATACTGATATAGTTGGCAAGGAAGTTCTCGTCGTAAGAGTCATCGGGGCTGTGCAGGGAGAACATCTGCAAGATACTGGTCTGCCGCTTGCTGGTGGTTACGCCCACCTGCGTTACTTCGGCGGGGAGCTGCCCCGTAGCCTTGGAAACACGGTTCTGCACGTTGACCGCCGCCATATCGGGGTCCGTACCTTGTTTGAAGTAAACGGTAATGGACACCGTACCCGCATTACTGGCGGTAGAAGTCATGTAAGTCATGTCTTCCACACCGTTTATAGCCTCTTCCAACGGAGCGATTACACTCTTCTGAAGAGTTTCGGCGCTCGCACCATAGTAGGTGGTGCTCACCATGATGGTAGGCGGCGCAATATCCGGATATTGCTCCACAGGGAGCGTAAACAAACCGATGATACCCAGAATGACAATCGTGATGGAGATGACCGCCGAAAGAACCGGGCGTTCTATAAATGTTCTAAGATTCATAAGATTATCCCTCCTTTACCTGTTGATTCTCCGATGCCGGCTTAGCCACGACAGGCGTACCCTCGCGCAGCAGTCCCACACCTTCGACGACAATCACGTCGCCTACCTGCAAACCGTTCTCTACGATATATTCCTGTCCGCCGTTGACGCGCGTCACCTGTACGGGAGCGGACTGCGCCTTGCCGTCCACAACCTTGTAGACGAACACCTTATCCTGCAGTTCGTAGGTGGCCGCCTGCGGAATAACGATGCAGTCCTCTTTCTTTAGGGGAACAATGACATTACCCGAACCGCCGCTCGTAAGCAATCCGTCCTTATTGGGAAAGACGGCGCGCAGGCTTACCGTACCCGTGGAAGTGTCGATTACACCGCTTATCGTTTCTATCTTTCCTTCCTGAGGATAGGTGGAACGGTCGTTCAGTTGCAGACTGACGGCAGGCATCTCCGCCAAAGCCTTGTCTTTGGAACCGTACCGGCGGGTAAGTTCCAGCATCTGGTTCTCCGTCATGGAGAAGTAAACGTACATATCGGAATTATCCGAAACGGTTGTCAGCGGCTTCGGCATACCGGAGCTGACCAGCGTTCCCACCCGATAGGGCAATGTGCCGACCACCCCGTCGGCAGGACTTTTCACCTCTGTATACGAAAGGTTGTTGGCGGCGTTTATCCGCTGGGCTTCCGCTTGCGCCAACTGCGCTTTGGCACTCAGCAAACTGTTATGGGACGTCTTCAAATCGAACTCGGAAACAACCTTCTGAGCATAGAGTTCCCGCTTGCTGTCGTATGTCAGTTGGGAAGTCGCCACACCGGCCTTTGCCGCCTCCACATTAGCCTCGGCAGTACGCAGAGCCGCTATATACGGCACTTGGTCGATGATAAACAATATCTGTCCCTTGCGCACAGCCTGCCCTTCTTCCACACAAAGCCGGGTGAGCGTTCCCGACACCTGCGGGTAAATGTCGATGTCCTGTCGTCCGCGGATAGCCGCCGAATAAGTTGTTTGCAATTCTTTGTCGGATATAGTGATATCCATCACCTGATATTCCGACCGGGTTTGTACGGCAGGAGCGTTGCCGCAGGCTGCCAATGTTGCACTGCAGATGACGGTTATCATCTGTTTCATCATACTCTTTTTTGTTGTCATACTCTTTTTATCTTAAAAGTGATTTACTGATAACTTTGAAAGTCGGGGGCAAAGGTATGCCGTTTCTGAACAAAAACTCAGTTCATAGGACGTACGCGATTGTTCAAATTCGGAACAGGCTATTTAATAAACCAAAAAGAACCGGTACATTTGCCGACGTAAATCAACGACTATCAGAAAAGATGAATCCACTATTGACAACCCAAGCAGAACCGTTCAGAGCCGGAACGGACAATCTGGAGTTTTTTTACAAACGCCTCATCAAATTGCCCAATGGAGCGCTTATGTTTTGCATCAGCGGAGAGGCGGATATCACGATTGATTTGGAACGCTACCACATCGTTCCCAATACAAACATAATGATATTACCCAACTCCATCTTCTCCCTCACATCGGCGAGTAAGGACTTCCGGATACACTATTTCGCCTATTCGGACGAGATGTTCAAGGCTGCCTGCTTCCGCCTCGACCCGCCGTTTATCCACTTTCTGAAGGAGAATGCCTGCTATACTCATACGGAAAAAGAAGCCTTGCGTTCCATAACGGGGCTTATTGAAGCCAGTAATGCAATCTACAAAGATTCCGACAACCGTTTTCAACAAACCATCGCCCAAAACCTGCTCCAGATATTCTTTTTGGATACGTACGACAAGGTGCAACGGCTCTTTACACAGGAACAGATAGAGGGAAGCAACCGGAAAGATGAATTGTTCAAAAAGTTCATTAATCTGGTACATACGCATTGCGTCACCCAGAGGGACGTCACGTTTTATGCCGAACAACTCTGCATATCCACCCGGTATCTCTCCGCCATCACCAAAGAAATGGGAAAGACAACCGCCAAAGAAATCATAGACGACTTTCTTATACTGGAACTTAAAGTGGCTTTGCAGTCCACCGGTCTGTCGCTGAAAGAGATAGCCGAGAAATACCGTTTCCCCGACCAGTCATTCTTCGGGCGATTCTTCAAGAAACATACAGGCATGTCGCCCAAGGCGTTCCGGGCCAAAAAGGCATGATGAAGAAAAGCGTGGCTGAGTTCCGTCCATAAGTGTTTTTTCCATATATTTGTGGGAAACTTATTAAAAACCAATCAAATCTATGATGACAAAACTTAACCACGTACTCCTTGCAGGCGTCGTAGCCCTGGCATGCACTTCGTGCCGGGCGGAGAAAGAAGCCGATTACCAAGTAATTCCTCTCCCCCAAGAGGTCAGTCTGACACAGGAAAAGCCGTTCCTATTAAGCAAAAGCGTTTCCATCACCTACCCCGAAGGCAATGCCTTGCTGAAACGCAATGCGGAATTTCTGTCCGGATACATCCGTCAATCCACCGGATATGCGCCCCGGGTAAAAGCCTTGAAAGAGGGCGAAACGGTGAAGAACGCGATCGGCTTAGGCCTCGACGCGGACATTGCCGGCAAAGAAGGCTATACGCTGACAACAACTTCCGAAGGCATCCGAATCAACGGCCGGACAGAGAACGGCGTATTCTACGGCTGCCAGACATTACGGAAATCCATCCCCGCCGCAGCGCAGGGAGCCGATATCTCGATACCGGCAGGCAACATCAAAGACGAACCCCGCTTTGCATACCGCGGCATGCATCTCGACGTATGCCGGCACTTCTTCCCTCTCGAATTCGTAAAAGAGTATATCGACCTGCTGGCGCTGCACAACATGAATACCTTCCACTGGCACCTGACGGACGACCAAGGCTGGCGAATCGAAATAAAGAAATATCCGAAGCTGACGGAAATCGGCTCCATGCGCAACCGCACCGTCATCGGCAAAGCAAGAAGCGGGGAATACGACAACACCCCGTACGGCGGCTTCTATACGCAGGAACAAGCCAAAGAGATTGTGAAGTACGCGCAAGAGCGTTACATCACCGTGATTCCCGAAGTAGACCTGCCCGGACACATGCTTGCCGCCTTAGCCGCCTACCCCGATATGGGATGTACGGGCGGACCGTACGAAGTATCTCCCGACTGGGGCATCTTTGAGGATGTATTATGCATCGGCAACGAAAAGACCATGCAGTTCCTCGAAGACGTAATGGCGGAAATCACCGAAATATTCCCTTCCAGGTTTGTACATATCGGCGGAGACGAAGCTCCCCGTTCCCGCTGGGCGAAGTGTCCCAAATGTCAGGCGCGCATCCAAGCGGAAGGCTTGAAAGCGGACAAACGGCATACGGCCGAAGACCGCCTGCAAAGCTACTGCATGACACGTATCGAAAAGTTCCTCAACAGCAAAGGACGGCAGATTATCGGTTGGGATGAGATTCTGGAAGGTGACGTGGCGCCGAACGCCACCGTTATGTCCTGGCGCGGCACATCCGGCGGCATCAAAGCCGCCCGGTTGGGACACGACGTGATTATGACGCCCAACGTATATTGCTACTTCGACTATTTCCAAACCGCCGATACCAAAGACGAACCCCTCGGCATAGGAGGTTACGTACCGGTGGAGAAAGTGTACAGCCTCGACCCTACCGCCTCGCTCACCGACGAACAGGCCAAGCATATCCTCGGCGCACAGGCCAACCTGTGGACGGAATACATCGCCACAACGGAGCATGTAGAGTATATGGTACTGCCGCGTATGGCCGCCCTTGCCGAAGTACAGTGGACGCAGCCCGAAAAGAAAGATTACGCCGACTTCACCAGACGCCTGCCTCGCCTCATGGAGCTATATCAACGGGGCGGCATGAACTACGCCAAGCATATATTCGACATCCAGGCCGAATTCACCACGACCCAAGAGGAAACCGAAGAGGGTAACGGAGCCGTGGTGGCCACATTGCGCACCATCGACAATGCCCCCGTCTACTATACTTTGGACGGAACCGAACCCACCACAGCCTCGCAGCGGTACAACGGAACCGGAATAGCGATCCGGCAATCCGCCGACCTGCGTGCCGTCGCCATCCGTCCCGAAGGGAGAAGCAAGGTGATAGCAAGAAGCATCGATTTCAATAAAGCCACTTTCCGGCCGATTGAGCTAACAGGCACGCAGCCCGCTCCGAAATATGCCTTTAAGGGTGCCGCCACTCTGGTAGACGGCATGAGCGGCAACGACAACTATGCCACGGGTGACTGGCTCGGCTTTATAGACGGAGATGTGACGGCCGTCATCGACCTCGGCTCACCGACCGGAAATGCAACTGCCGGGAACACTGCCGGATTACCGGAAATAAAACGTGTCGCTACCCATGCCGTAGTAGATATGAGCGCCTGGATTGCAGGATGTACGGGGTTGACGGTATCAGTGTCGGACGATAATAAAAGTTTCCGTGAAGTGGCAAGCAAAGACTTCCCGGCCGAAACGGACAGCCGCAAGAAAGCGGTGGAGAGCTACGGGATTACCTTTGAACCCGTAAAAGCACGCTATGTCAAGGTACTGATTAAGCGTACGCCCGCCCTGCCCAAAGGACATCCGGGAGCAGGGAAAATACCGTTCCTGTTCATTGATGAAATCGTAGTGGAATAAGAGGAAGGCATCCAAATAGTTTCTCAATAATGAGAATCGGAAGTTAATAATGGAGTAACCTAAGGCTGAAAGCCTTTTATCATATAGCCCGGGGTAACACCCCGGGTATAAATGTTCCCGGTATTCTGCGCCCTGTAAGGGCAGAATCATTGAATATTAGCCTTTTGCCCTTACAGGGCGCAATATTAATGGTATTCACATACCCGGGGTGTTACCCCGGGCTATATGATAAAAGCCTTTCAGGCTTAGGTTTTGTCAGGTCGGATGAATCATCAAATCTGCTTAATTAACCAATCTGATGAGTTACCCTATCAGATGAGTTCCCTATCTGATGAATTTTCAAATCAGACTTCTGAGAAAACCTGACAAAAAGAATCAAAACGGTTACTCAAGTTAGCGGGTTTTAGTTTCTGCACTTCTCAGAACTGGAAGTAAATGAACGGTTGTATCTCCGAACTCTTCATCTGAATAACCAGATAGACCATGGCAACCAGCAGCAACGCCTTCCCTACCAACGGCAGACGAACCACCGCCTTGCTGCAAGCATGCTCCCAACTGTCCGGAACGAAATGCAGGAAGAAACCGAGCCCCATCAATGCAAACACTTCCCAATACCCCTCCACCAGCTGCGGGAAAAGTCCGGGACGGAAAGTAGTGAATATCTGCCTCAGCATATCCAGCGAAGTGGAGAAATCGGCATTGCGGAAGAATATCCAACAGAAGCAAACGAAGTGGAACGTGATAACGATGCCGAAGAAACGGCGGATACCATGACTGCGTTCGCCTTTCTTCCTGCCGGTAATGCCCATCCAGAACTTATGGGCTGCCAAAGCAACGCCATGCAACATGCCCCAAAAGACGAAATTCCAGGAAGCCCCATGCCACAAACCGCCCAGGAACATGGTGATAATAAGGTTGGCGTACTGGCGTATCTTACCTTTACGGTTGCCGCCCAGAGAGATATAGAGATAATCGCGCAGCCAACTGGAAAGCGAAATATGCCAACGACGCCAAAACTCTGTAATGGATGCCGACTTATAAGGCGAATCGAAGTTCATATTAAAATGGAAGCCCAGCAGCAAGGCAATGCCGATAGCCATATCGCTGTACCCGGAGAAATCGCAATAGATTTGGAGCGCATAGCCGTAAACGCCCATAAGGTTTTCCACGCCCGAATACAAAGTCGGATTATCGAAGATGCGCTCCACAAAGTTGATGCTGATATAGTCCGAGATAACCGCTTTCTTGAACAGTCCGCTTACAATCAAGAAAACGCCCCTGCCGAACATCTCTCCGGAGACGAACAGCGGACGGCGGATTTGCGGGATAAAGTCGCGTGCGCGCACGATAGGCCCTGCCACCAACTGCGGGAAGAAAGATACGTAGAACGCATAGTCCAGCAGATTGGTGAGGGGCGTTATCTCCTTGCGATACACATCAATCGTGTAACTCAGCGACTGGAAAGTGAAGAATGATATACCCACCGGAAGGAATATGTCCATGGCGGTAAACGTGCCGCCCGTCAGCGAAGCAAAGAAGTCGCCCAGGAAATTCGTATATTTAAAGTAGCACAGCAATCCCAGGTTGATTATCAAACTAAGGAAAACCCATGTTTTACGCAGCCAACGCGCAGTGGCATGCGCCATAAGGCGGGCTATGAGGAAGTCGCTCACCGTAACGATGGCGAGCAGAAAGAAATACGTACCGCTGCTTTTATAATAGAAGTAGTAAGAAAACAGGGTTACGAACATCAGGCGGGCGGTGGTACGACGCTGCAAAAGCAGGTAGAACACGATAAAGGCGGCAAACAGCCACAGGAAAATGCCGCTGCTGAATATCATCGGCGCGTGCGGGTCGTACACGAGCAAGTCGTGCAGGCGGGTAAGGTCTATATTCAGTTTGTTCGGAAGTTCGCTAATATTCCACATCGGTCGGTTTACGGCTTAATGAGTTAAAATACATTCACTGACTGCAATAGTCATTATACGCTTTCAGCAAGGCGCGATAGAACATTTCGCCCTGCAATACATACCCTTCCGGGAGATAATGCACATGGTCGGGACGCATCAGTCCCGCTTCCCACCAATTGAGGCAGGCCCTGCGGACACCGCCGAAAGCCTCGTACATATCCCACACGGCCAGTCCGTTGGCATCGGCAAAGCGGCGGATGGTCTGCACGGCAACAGAGGTGCGGGGATTAATCTTATAAGTACGCCTGCGACGTCGCTGACGGAAACTCTCGTACGAACCGGGCGGGGTAGTCATCAGCATCGGGATGCCGGGCAGCCTGTCGCGAAGCATGCGCACCAGTTCGTCCATCTGCCGGTAGTGCAACATGGAGCTGTATCGCCGGTTGTGGCTCTCGTTCGTTCCAAAGGAGAGAATGACGAGGTCGGGACGCAGCGCGGCGATATCCGCCACACGCGCCGGACGGGTAAAGGTTACGCAAAAGGCACCGTTTATTCCCACGTCCGTATAAGACAGTGCGCCGAATGTTTGCTGAAGCCGCCCGCCCGTGGTTTCGGGAAAGATATGGCCGCGGATATGGCTGTCGCCCACATGTACAATACGTATCGTATCGGTAGCGATGCCCAGACGGAGCATGCGCAGCTTCTCCCAAAAGGGTTTCAGAATGCCGACACTGTCTATCAGCTCGTTCCCGCCCAGTTGCCGAAAGGCTGCGGGCAGGACGATGAGAGGAACGGGCAGGGTATCCGTACGCTGTCCGCAGACCATAAGCGTGTCGCAATCAAACGCCGTTTCCTGAAGCCGGGGACAACCCGGAAGCGCATCTTGGGCACAGGCTCGCCGCAGCGGCAGAAAAAGCAAAGTCAACACCGCGCAGCAAACAGCAAATCGTAAATCGCCCGATCGTAAATACCTTTTATGGTTCCGCTTCATAGGCACGCCTCCTGTCGTATTGTTCTTTACCGTAAATCAACGCCTCATAAAGCAATCCGGCCAGATGCCTGCCGCCACGGAAGTTGATATGCGTATAATCATAATTGGCCAAAGAGGGCTTGGCATGTACCATATCCGCCATACTGCCCTCGCCGCCCATCGCCTCGAACATATTCCAGAAGGCCACTCCGCTGTCGGCGGCCAGGTTCTGCTGGTAACGGACCAAGTTCTTGATACCGGGCATGGTGCGCAGGTCGCCTTCTTCGGTTTTATACTCGCGGTCGCCCACACTGACGATGAGGATACCCGCTTGCGGAAAAGCGTTCTTCAGGTGGGCAATGGTGGTTGCCATGCCGTCGCGGTAGCGGTCGTAGTTCCGTCCGCGTTCCGTTGCGACATTCAGTCCGTACTGAAGGATTATCAAATCATAAGGACGCTGCTCGTTGAATTCGCGCATCATCCATACGGGTACGGAGCGCAAAGACAGGCCGGAGCTGCCGCGGAGCGAGAAGTTATCCACAATAATTCCTCGCGTGCCGTCCATGGCCAGTCCGTAGAATAAGGTGGAATCGGCGCTTTCCACTTTCCAGCGTACAGAACCGATGTGTCCCGTCACATCCATTTCACGGAGTTCGCCCGTGGGCGGGAATGTTTCGGTCTGCGGCTCTCCCTTGTTGACGGACGCCGAGAGGGTGACTTCGCCTTTATTATAAAAGAAGATGGAAGCGTGTTCGCAGGTATCGAGCCGGGATGCGTAGTTCTTCTGTCCGCGAAGTTCCACGTAGGCGCCGGGATGCGGAATGAAATAGTGTCCCGAAATGCCCTGTTTACTACGGTCGAAGAATACGGAATCCATGACGGAATGGCTCTGCCAGCCGCTGAAGTTGTGCCGCACCGTGGGACGGTAGCCGCTGGTCATGGAAGTAATCGTGACGAAGCCTACCCCGCATCCGCCATAACGTTCCTGCAACATGGCGCGCAGGTCGGCCGTAAGGATATCCGCCTCGATGAAAGAATCTCCGAAGTAGGCGACGCGTACCAGGCGGGGATGGGTCGCCAACTCGTCCAACGCACGATAAAAAGGTGTCATGCCGCGCAGGGTGGAGTCACTGTAATCTTCAATGCAGGTCATGCCGCCTCGACAGGTGTCTACAAAGGCCGGCTTCACTGTCGGGGGTGGCGGCAGCAGACTGTCGGGCTCGCTCACGATTTCCAGCACGGGACGCACATCGCCAAGTATGTCTACCCGCCTCAACACATAACGCCCTATCGTGGCTCCCGGCAACAGGCTCATCAGCAAAAGCAAGGCCACCACAATAAGCATCAACCAACCTGTATGTTTCAAAACGCTCTTTTCCATAACCAATCCGGGCGCAAAGATAGAGAATCGGATAAAAATAAATATCTTCCCGCAAAAAAGAATTATCCTCACGGGAAATATCTTTTTCCCATGAGGATAACTGCCGTTCATGCCACGGAAAACCTCAGATGGTCTTCTCTATGTTCCAGACAAATGCCCGAAGCCCCAATTGCTCGGTTTGCTTATCCATGTTGTGAAGGACTTCCAGCAGGGAGTCCACCTTTCCGTCTTCCACCATTGTAAGAATGGCGGAACACATGGAAGGCCAGGCATGGCTGCCGTAATGAGGGTCTCCGGTTTTGGAACCGCGTCCGCGAACCTGCTCCCAATAAGTGAAGCCCCGGCAATTCAGCCTGTCGAGCGTAGCGATAATGCGCTCGTAATATGCTTGATCGAATGTGATTAATACTGATTTCATTATTCAACTGTTAAATGTCTGCTGTTAATTATTAGTCTGTTTCTGTTCTTCAAAGTAAGCGTTCAGCTGCTTCTGCATCTTGCGACGCTGACGTTTGATGCCGACACCACCGAAGATACAGTACATGGTGGGCACATAAATCAACGTCAGGATGGTAGAAATCGTCAGACCGCCGATTACGGCAATCGCCATCGGACTCCACATCTCAGAACCCTGACCGGTACTGACAGCCATCGGAATCATACCGAGAATGGTAGTCATGGTCGTCATCAACACCGGACGGAGACGGCTCTTGCCCGCCGTAACCACCGCATTCAGCACCGACTGTCCGCGCTCACGGCAGAGAATCGTGTAGTCGATGAGCACGATACCGTTCTTCACCACAATACCTATCAACATGATGCTACCCAGCAAGCTCATCACACTCAGTGTGGTATTGGTGATGAACAGCGCCATCAGCACACCGCTCATGGCGAACGGAACCGAGAGGATAAGGATGAACGGATAGGTCAGCGACTCGAACTGGGCGGCCATTACGATGAACACAAGAATGATTATCAACACGCCCAATGTTCCCAAATCGCGGAACGAATCCTGCTGGTCTTCGTAAGAACCCGATATCTGAATGGTAATGTCGGACGGTTTCTCTATCTTATCTATGATGGTATTACCCGCAGCCACCACGTCGCCCAGCGGAGCGCCGGAAATAACGGCGGATACCGTCACGATACGCTCGCGGTCTTTACGCTCGATGGTAGGCGGAGCAAAGCGTTCCACGACCGTTCCGAGGTCTTTGATGCGGATGCCTTCACCCTTGGCATTGTACACCAAAATGTTTTCAATACTCTCGAGGCTGGTACGGAATTCGGGGGCATAACGCACTTTGATATCGTATTCGTCACCGTCCTCACGATATTTGGAAGCTGTCGCGCCATTGATACGGTTGCGCAGATAGGTAGCGGCGGTAGACAGGTTCAGTCCGTGAAGCGCTAGCTTCTCGCGGTCGAAGTCAACCTGGTATTCGGGCTGGTAATCGCTACGGCTGATGTTGACTTCGGACACGCCTTTCACATTCAGCAGCTCACGTTTCAGACGGGCGGCAACGCTATCGGTCTCCTCCATGCTGTAACCGTAGACCTCGAAGTCGGCGGATGCCTGGGCGGACATACCCGTATTGCTACCGCCGAGGATTACCTGCGCCTTGCTGAACTCAGGATAAGCTTTCAGATCCTCGCGCATCTCGTCGCAGACGGCTTCCAGCGTCACGTCACGGTCGCCCGGGTCTACCAAGCTGATATTAAAGGAGATGATATGCGAACCGTTGTCCTGCATGGAAGCCCAGGTATTATCCGAGTCGGCCTGTCCCACGGTATAGTTACATATCTTCATGACGCCTTTATACTTTTGCAGCCATTGGTTGGTCAGCTTCTCCGAAACTTCCTGTGCCACCTCTTTACGGGTACCGATGGGCAACTCCAGCTGTACGGCAATACGCGCGTTGTCCTGCGCCGGGAAGAACTCGGTACCGATGGACTTTGCGCAGAACAAACTCAAGATGAAGAATACCACGCAACCGAGAAGCACCGACATACGGTGACGCACCGCCCAGTTCAGCATACGTGCGTACCAGTTGTCCAAGCCGTCCAGCGTACGCTCTATCGGTCCGAAGAATATCCGGAACACCTTGGACTGCTTACGCTGCAAACGCAGCAACTGCGAACAGAGCATCGGCGTAAGCGTCAGGGCCGCAACGGTGGAGACGAACATAATGGCGCACATCATCCAGCCCAACTGTTTGAACAGCACGCCGGACATACCGGTAACCATCGTCAGCGGGAAGAACACGGCAATCATCGTCAGCGTAGAAGCGATTACGGAAATCGCCACCTCGTTCGTTCCGTGAACGGACGCCTGCTTGGGATCGGAACCGCGCTCGATGTGTGTCGTGACGTTCTCCAACACCACAATGGCATCGTCCACCACCATACCGATGGCTATGGAGAGTGACGAAAGCGAAATGATATTAATCGTATTCCCCGAAATGGCAAGGTATATGAACGAAGCAATCAGAGAGAGCGGAATCGTAATACAGATAATCAGCGTGGCACGCCAGCGTCCCAAGAACAGGAACACCACGATGACAACGAACAGCAGGGCATACAGTACCGTTTCCGTCAAACTGTCGATTGTATTCAGGATGTTCTCGGACGTATCGACTATGACGCCCAGCTTCACGTCGCTCGGCAAGTTCTTCTGCAAGCGGGGCAGCGCGTCCTGCACTTTCTTGGAGATTTCCACGGAATTGGCGCCCGACTGCTTCTGAACGACAATCATAGCGCCCTGCACACCGTTGTTGTAGGTTTCCTGCGCACGCTCTTCCACGGTATCCACAATCCGGGCAACATCGCGCAGATAGACCGTAGCGCCATTGTATGTGCCTACAACCACATCCGCCAACTGACGGGAGTCGTCGAACTCACCTTCCACACGCAACGAATAGGTTTCGTTACCGATGTCGAAGTTACCGCCCGGTATGTTCTTGTTCTCCGCCCCGATTATGGAACTGATGGTTTCGATGCTCAAATTGTACGCTTCCAGCTTGTAAGGGTCGCAATACACCTGGATTTCACGTTGCGGCGCACCACTGATGGACACCGTACCCACACCGGGAATACGCGCCAAAGGATTTACCACACGGTCGTCCAGAATCTTATAAAGCGCCGACTGGCTCTCGTTGGCCTGTACGGACAGCAGCACGATAGGAATCATATCCGTGCTGAACTTGAAGATGATGGGATTCTCCGCATCATCGGGAAGTTCGGAACTTACCATATCCAGCTTGTCGCGCACATCGTTTGTCAGCACGTCGATATCATTGCCGAACTCAAACTCCAGCGTAATCAACGACATATTCTCCGAAGAACGGGAAGTGATGTGCTTCAAATCGCTGACAGAGTTCAAAACATTTTCCAACGGACGGGTCACGTTGTTCTCAATATCCGAAGCGCTCGCTCCCGGATAGGCCGTCATTACCATAATCGTGTTCGTATCGATGTCCGGATACAAGTCGATAGGCAACTTTGACAAAGAGAACAGACCAAATATCACCACTGCCAGGAAGCAGAGCGAAGTCATAATCGGTTTCTTAACCGCACCTTCGTATAAACTCATACTCTTTTTAATTAAGAATTAAGAATGATGAATGAAGAATTATTTTTCCACCTCTACTTCCATACCGTTGACCAGCTTGGTCTGCCCGGCTATAACTACCCGTGAATTATCGGGTACGCCGGAAACCAGCTCGTATTCAGCACCCATGCGGCGGCCGAGTTCCACTTTGTTGTAAGTAACCTTACCGTCTTTGTACACATATACATAGCGGTCGCCGGAGCCGGATTGCTTCACGATAGCCAAATCGGGTACAACCACATTGTCCTTGGTACCGAAATTAAGCGTGGCGCGGGCAAACATTCCCGGACGTACGCGCCGGTCTTTATTGGCGAGTTTAATCTCTACGGGGAAAGTACGGGTGTTCGGGTCTACCGTAGGATAAACCAGGCTGATATAGCCTTCAAAGGGTTCGTCACCGTAGACATCCAGCTTCACCGCTACCGGAGCGCCTTTCCTGACTTGGGTGAAGTAGGTTTCGGACACGTTGATGAGCAACTTCACCGGAGTAATCTGTTCCACCACCAATACCGGTTCGCCGCCGCTGTACATGTCGCCGCTGTCATAGTTGCGGGCTGTTACGACACCGTTTATCGGGCTGAGCAGCGAGGTATTTTCCAGCAGGTTGCGGTACGCCGTTTCCTTGATATCCAAAGCCATTTTGGCCGCATCCCATTCCGACTTGGACGCGCCGCCTACTTTGTACAGCTCGTCCATACGTTTGAACTCAATCTCCTGGTTGTCCAGCTGGAACTTGGTTTGTTTCAGGTTCGCCTCATCCATGCTGACCAGCTTCTGGCCTTTGGATACGCGGTCGCCCACTTCCACCAATATTCTGTCGATACGCACCGGGGAGGAAGGGGCTATATTGTTCTTTACCTCTGCTTCCACGGTAGCTGTGTACTCATGAATCTGCTCTACCGGACGCGCTTTTACATCCGCCAGCTTCACTCTCGGCTTTTCATCCACCTGTTCAGCAACAGCTTTGTCCTTTCCGCCGCTGCAAGCGCCCAACAGTGCTATTGCAAGCAGGGCAATCAATTGAAAACTTTTTTTCATATCGTTGTTCTTATTTTATTTCTGATTTTTGATGATGTAGTCTCTTCCCAACACCTGGTCGAGGTCGGCCTTAGCCACCAGATAATCGTATATGGATTGGTTGTAAGTAAGTTCCGCTTCGGTGAGCTGCACTTGCGAGTACGGGGGATAAATCACTTTGTGCGTAAATGGAGATAGGCTGA
>ULYD01012303.1_pt1 | contig 18601 bp, 15 predicted proteins | sample 1961831 | NCBI WGS metagenome assembly ULYD01 (sample SAMEA4835854, study PRJEB28245) | human gut metagenome | biome: gut microbiome; material: fecal sample | place: Denmark | collected 2008 | reverse complement strand
CCCAAACCCCACAAGGGACGCTGTCCCTTGACCCTGCAAGGGGAAATTTTCCCCTTGATCCCTTTCGCGCGATTGAGTTGGTTTCACTACCATAATTCTTCCGCGTGTTGCTTTTTTCCCCTTCCCCCTTCCGAATTTTTCCCTCAAGGAGGTGTTTTCCCCCATGATTGCCATCCTCGACTACGGCATGGGCAATCTCCGCAGCGTCCAAAAGGCGCTCGAATTCCTTGCCGTCCCCTGCTTCATCACCGACACCCCCTCCGCCCTTTCCACCGCCGACCACATCATCCTCCCCGGCGTCGGCGCGTTTTCCGATGCCATGACCCGCATCCGTGCGCTCCATCTCGACCGCGCCATTCTCTCCGCCGCCGATGCAGGTGTACCTATCCTCGGCATTTGTCTGGGAATGCAGATGCTTTTCCAGCACAGCGAGGAAAATGGCTTCTACGATGGTCTGGGGCTGTTCCCCGGCACAATCACGAAATTCCATGACGCGGGGCTGAAAATCCCCCATATGGGGTGGAATACGCTCGACACACGCCCGTGCGTCCTCTTTGACGGCGGACAGTCGCCGTTTGTCTATTTCGTTCACAGCTACTGTATGGCGGATGTGTCGCCGGAATGGACGACCGCCACCTGCACTTACGGGCAGACTTTCACCGCCGCCATACAGCGCGGAAACGTGATGGCAACGCAGTTTCACCCGGAAAAATCAGGTGAAGTCGGGCTGAATATGCTCCGGCGATTTGCGCAGTGGAAGGGGGACAAATCATGCTGACCAAGCGCATCATCCCCTGTCTGGACATCCGCGACGGTCGGGTGGTCAAGGGCGTGAACTTCGTGGATATCCGCGACGCGGGCGACCCGGTGGAAGCCGCGGTGCGCTACAATGAGGCAGGCGCGGACGAACTGGTACTGCTGGACATCAACGCATCCTACGAGAAGCGCGGCACGATGCTGGACGTGGTGTCGCGTGTGGCGGAGCAGGTGTTCATCCCATTCACGGTCGGCGGCGGCATCAGCGACATCGATCAGATTCGCGCGCTGCTGCGGCTGGGCGCGGACAAGGTGAGCATCAACTCGCCCGCCGTGCGCAACCCGGATTTCATCACCGAGAGCGCGCTGCGGTTCGGCAGTCAGTGCATTGTGCTGGCAATGGATGTAAAATCGCGCGCTGGCGGCGGCTGGGATGTGTACGTTCGCGGCGGGCGCGAGAACACAGGGCTGGACGCACTGGAATGGGCGGCAGAAGGCGTGAAACGCGGCGCGGGTGAAATTCTGCTGACGAGCATGGACTGCGACGGCGTGGGCAACGGTTTCGCACTGGATGTGACGCGCGCTATTGCGGATGAAGTCGGCGTGCCGGTGATTGCCAGCGGCGGCGCGGGCAAGATGGAGCACTTCCGCGACGCGCTGACCGTCGGGCACGCCGATGCTGCCCTCGCCGCGACGCTGTTCCACTTCGGCATCCTAAAAATCAGCGACTTGAAGGACTATCTGGCGCGCGAGGGCGTGCCGGTCAGGAGGACATGAGTATGTATGAGAGCGAATTAGCGCTGCGCCTGACTCCCTACGTTGCAGGTGAGCAGCCGAAAAACCGCAAGTTTATCAAGCTCAACACGAACGAGAATCCGTATCCGCCGTCGCCGCGCGTGGCTGAGGTGCTGCGCTCGTTCGATGCCGCGTCTCTGCGCCTGTACCCGGACATGGATGCGACTGCCTTGCGCGAAGCCATCAGTGCCGTCGAGGGGATCCCGGCGGACTGGGTGTTCTGCGGCAACGGCTCAGACGAAGTGCTGGCGTTTGCGTTTGCTGCGTTTTTCGCGGGCAAAACCGTCGCCATTCCGGCGGTGACGTACTCGTTTTACCCGGTTTATGCGAATTTGTACGGCGCAAAAGTCGCTTCTGTGCCGATGAAGCCCGATTTTTCGGTGGATGTAGATGGTCTGCGCCTTACCTGCCCCATTGCCTTGGCGAACCCGAACGCCCCGACCGGCATAGCGCTCCCACTGGATGTGCTGCGAGATTTGGCGGCGTACACGCGCGACTGCGGCGAAGTGCTGCTGATTGACGAGGCGTACGCGGCATTCGCGGAGGAAGTTGCCGTACCGCTCCTGCGCGAATTTGACAACGTAATAATTACCCGCACGTTCAGCAAGAGTCACGCCTTGGCGGGAATGCGCGTCGGCTATGCGCTGGGGCATCCGCGCCTGATGGCTGCCATGAGGCGCATCCGCGACAGCTTCAACAGCTACCCGGTTGACCGTTTGGCACAAGCCGCCGCGCGCGAAGCCGAGCTGGATACGGCGTACACTGCGCGCATCGTCGCCACCATCAGCCATGACCGTGATATCTGCCGCCAAGCATTGGTGGACGCGGGCATTCCCGTCCTCAAGAGCCGCACAAACTTCCTCTTCGTTAAGGCATCGGAAAATGACGCCGCGCCGATTCAGCAGCTTCTGCGCGACGACGGCATCCTTGTCCGCCACTTTAGCACGCCGCACCTGCGGTCGTATCTGCGCGTAACGATTGGCACGACGGAGGACATGCGGATCGTCACGGAGCGTCTCATCAGCAGAATAAAGGGTTGATGCAATTGCCCTGCGCCGAAGAACTTTTCTCCGGCGCATTTTTCATTTATCATTTATAATGTGCGTTTTTCCGAAAATCCGCCTGCTTAGACGTGCAAAGCCTTGCATTTCCTGCGAAAACGCGCTATACTGATTCCCGTCGGAATTCGCCGGCGAGAGGAGTTTTTCACATGATGAAAAAGAATTTGAAATACCTGTTAGCTTTGCTCTGCATCATCGTCCTGCTGCTCTGCACGGGATGTTCATCGAATAACGCTGCACCGCAGCCCATCAGCATTACGGTCTGGACATACTACAACGGTACATTGCTGGAGAGTTTCAATACGCTCGTCAAAACCTTCAACGAAACGGTTGGCAAGGAAAAGGGCATCATTGTTGAGGCGTACAGCCAAGGCAGCGTGAACGAGCTGGAAGCCAGCGTCATGCAGTCCGCCGAGGGAAAAGTCGGCGCGGCAGCGATGCCGAACATCTTCTCCGCCTACGCACTGGACAAGCTGGGGCTGGTCGTTGATATCAGCAGCTATCTAACAGCGGACGAACGCGCCGCATATGTCGATAATTATCTCACTGAAGGCGACTTCGGGCAGACTGGGAGCATCAAAATCTTCCCGGTTGCCAAGTCTACCGAGCTGCTTTTCCTGAATGAAACGGACTGGCAGCCTTTCGCCGAGGCGACCGGCACGCAAGAAAGCGAGATGCTCACCATCGAGGGTCTGCTTGCCGTCGCCGAGCGCTACTACAACTGGACAGACGCGCAGACCGCCACGCCTGATGACGGCAAGGCCCTCTTCGGGCGCGACGCAATGGCGAATTATCTGCTCATTGGCGCGCAGGAGCTGGGCTGCACCATCTTCGAGGTGGATGGCGATGGGCGTCTTACGCTGCATTTCGACCGCGATATCATCCGCAAGCTCTGGGACAGCTACTACGTTCCATTCATCAAGGGCTATTTCAGCGCTGCCGGGCGCTTCCGCAGCGACGATATCAAGACGGGCAACCTGCTGTGCTACGTCGGTTCATCCTCCAGCGGCACGTTCTTCCCCTCCCGTGTCATAACCAGCGACACCGAGAGCCATGACATCACGCTGAAAGTGCTCCCCTGCCCGAAGTTTGCGGATGGCGAATCGTTTGCTGTCCAGCAGGGCGCCGGCATGGTCGTCACGGCGGGCGATGAAGCGAAAGTGCGCGCGAGCGTGGAGTTCCTCAAGTGGTTCACCCTGCCGGAAAACGACATCAGCTTCTCCGTCGGTTCGGGCTACATGCCGGTGACAAAGGCGGCAAACAACATGGATACCATCAAGGCCGCCGGGCTGACACTCTCCCCCGTCGTCGAGCAGGTGCTGACGGGCGCGGTCGCGACGATCAATGAGAATCGCCTGTACACACCGCTGGCGTTTGAGGGCGGTCAGGCGGCGCGCAAAGTGCTGGAATACGCATTGAGCGACAAAGCCGCGGCAGACCGTGCCATCGTCGTGAGCGAATCGCCGCGGGGATGAGCGCCGAGGAAGCTGAAGCGGATTTTCTCACGGATGAATGCTTTGACAGCTGGTATCAGGAGACGCTGACGAAGCTGCAAGCCTACGAATAATCAAATCGCCCTGATTGCCGCTAAACAGGAGGTGAAAGTGTCATGGTTCCCGCGCCGCAGAGCCGCAAAATGCATTCTGTCTTTTTCACCATCTTCTTTTCTCTGCTGCTCGTGCTGGTGATTGAATTGACCCTGCTCGTCGGCACAACGATCGTCGGGCAAGTGCCGTCGCAGCTGGATGACAATGCGGAGGAAATCCTGCGCGAACAGGTGGAAAATCGCAGCGGGTATTTGCGGAATTTTCTGATTTCTTCGCAGGAGCTGACCACGCTGTCCACCTACATCAACAGCCAGACCGAAGCGCTTTTGGCGAACGGTACGATTTCGCTGGATACGCTGGATTCCGGCAGCGCCGCGTCCGAGCCGCTTCTGCGCGCCATTTCGTCGGAACTGGTGTTCCAGATGCGCGCGAAAAAGCTCAGCGGCATCTACGTTATTTTCTGCAGTCGTGATTTGGATGACTGCGTGGACGGGACGCGCTTCCCCGGTATTTATGTGCGCGACCTCGACCCGGATGGTCCATATTCCGACCGCAATGCTGACCTTTCGCTGGAGTTTGCCCCGGCAACGCTTGTGCAATCCACAGGGCTTTACACCGCCAGCGCTTGGCAGCCTGCCTTTGAATATCAGCGCGAAGCATCAGACTTTCTCTATCTTCCCTATCAAACCGCGCGGAACGCCGACACCCTGCTTTCGGCGGATGATTATGGTCACTGGACGCGCTTTCCATTCTGCCTCCCTGATGACCCGCGCAGCGTGTTTTCCTACTCCCAGCCGCTGATACTTCCCAATGGCACGGTGTATGGCGTGGTCGGCATCGGGCTTTTGTCAGACCCCTACCTGCGCGGCAAGCTGCCCACCAATGAATTGCAGAACGAGGGAAGCGGCAGCTACCTGCTCTGCTCGACGACGGACGACCTGTCCGCGGATACGCTGACGCTGCAAATCGCCGTCTGCTCTTCGCCCGACACAGCAATTCATGCGGGAAACACGCTGGTGCTGCAAAAGGATGCATCCGGTGAGGGCTTTCTGACAATTGACGGCACACGCTACTTTGCCAGCGAACAGCCGCTGGCGCTGTACAGCCGAAACGCGCCGTTCTCCGGTGAGCACTGGCTGCTGATTGGGCTTGTGCCCGTCAAGCAGCTGTACAGCTTTTCTGGCAGCGTTCGGCAAATGCTGGTGATTATCGTCGTACTGACACTGCTGGCAGGTGTTTTTGCTTCCTTCATCGTCAGTCGGCGTTTGGCACAACCGATTACGCGCCTGTCCAAGCAGATCAGCGCGTCACAGAATCAGCGGTATCAAGTGCCGACGCTCTCCCCGACGGGCATCTGTGAGCTTGACCAATTCTCCGCCGCCTTCACCCAGCGTTCACAGGAGATTTTGGACACGTCAGTCAAATTCCAGCGCATTATGGAATTGGCGAGCGTGGAAATCGGCGGCTTTGAGAAGCGTCCTGATGTGGATACGGTGTATGTGACGGACAATTTCTTCTCCCTCTTGGCGCTGCCGGACGTACCGCCGGATTCGCTGAACAAGGATTGGTTCGATGCCATCCTGAACGGCTGGAAGCAGACGCACGAGTACGTAACCCGCGCATACGGCGGCGAAGTGTACGCCCTGCCCGCTTCGGGCGGCACGGTGCGCTACATCCTCCTGCGTTCCGGCGAAGAACGCGGGACGCAGGTCGGTCTGGTGGAGGATGTAACGACCTCCATGCAGGAGCGCCGCCGCATTGAGCACGAGCGCGACTATGACGTACTGACCGGGCTGTACAACCGCTTCTCGTTCATGCGGAAGGTACAGGAGATGTTCGCGCACCCGGACAAGATGCGCCATGCTGCGCTGCTGATGACCGATTTGGACGACCTGAAGCGCATCAACGACACCTACGGGCACGACTGGGGCGACCGCTACATCCGCCTGACCGGTCAAAGCCTTGCAGAGAACATCCCGGCAAACGCGGTCTGCTCGCGGCTTTCGGGCGACGAATTTGTTGTCCTGCTGCACGGCTATGAATCCCGCGACGCGCTCCGGGCGGATTTGACCCACCTGCAGGAAGCCCTGTCCGCCTACACCGCCGTGCTGCCTTCCGGCGACACGATGCACATTGCCATTTCCGGCGGCGTGGCGTGGTATCCGGATGACAGCCGCGATTTCGCGACCCTCAAACGCTATGCCGACTTTGCGCTCTATCAGGTGAAGCGGCAGCGCAAGGGCGAAATCCGCGAATTTGACATTGGTGCATACAACCGCGAAGCCTACTACGCGCAGTTGCGGCAGGAGTTCACCACACTGCTGGAGAACGACAGCGTGTTCTATCACTTCCAGCCGCTGTTCTCCGCGCGCGATGGGCATGTGGCGGCTTACGAAGCACTGATGCGCGTCAACATGCCGCTGCTGCGTTCCCCCGAAACCATCATGAAGCTGGCGCACGAGGAGAATCGGCTGTACGACATTGAGCACCTGACCCTCTTCAAGGGCACGCAGACGTTCGAGCGCCTTGTCTCTTGCGGCAAGCTCTCCCCCGACGCGAAGCTGTTCATCAACTCCATTGCAAACGTTTCGCTGACAGATGCTGATTTTGCGGATTTTCGCCGTCAGTTTGCCCCGGTGCTGAAGAAAATGGTCATCGAAATCACCGAGGAAGAGGAAACGACGCCGGAGGTGCTTGCCATCAAGCGCCGTCAGCTGGGCGGAACCGCGGTCTTTGCGCTGGATGATTACGGCAGCGGGTACAGCAACAGCAACAACCTGCTTCTGCTCGCTCCGCACTACATCAAGGTGGATATTGCCATCATCCGTGGCATTGACTCCAACATCGACAAGCAGCAGGTCGTCACGGACGTCGTCACCTACGCCCATGCGCGCCAGATGCAGGTCGTCGCGGAGGGCATTGAAAACGAAGCCGAACTGCGCACTGTCCTGCGCTTAGGCGTTGATTTGCTGCAAGGTTACTTCCTCGCCCGCCCCGCCGCGATTCCTGACCCGATTGCCCCCGCGGCGCTCAAGATACTCAAGGATGCGCATTTTGCATAATAAACTGAATCCAATCGACTACTCGGAGGTTCAAGCCATGATTGTATCCCCTTCCATCCTCGCTGCCGATGTTCTCAACCTCGAATCCGCCGCTGCCCGCATGATTGCCGCGGGCGCAGACTGGATTCATGTAGACGTCATGGACGGGCATTTCGTGCCGAACCTCAGCTTCAGCCCCAGCGTTGTGCGAGCGCTCCATGAGCGCTTCACCATCCCGCTGGATGTGCACCTCATGCTCGACCAGCCCGAAAAATACGTCGAAGCCTTCTGCCGGGCAGGCGCGTCCTCCATCACGATTCATGAGGAAATCGCCGCCGACCGCGCCGAAATTCTCCGCTGCATCCGCGCGCAGGGCGTCAAGACGGCGGTGTCCATCAAGCCCAACACGCCGGTGGACGCCATCATCCCCCTGCTGCCCCTGTGCGACATGGTGCTGCTGATGTCGGTTGAGCCCGGCTTCGGCGGGCAGAAATTCAACCCCATCGTGCTGGACAAACTCCGCCAGCTCCGCGCCATCGGCTACACCGGGCTGACCGAGGTGGACGGCGGCGTGTCGCTTAGCAATCTGCCCCTGCTGCACGAGTGCGGGCTGGACGCTGCGGTCATGGGCACGGCGCTGTTTAAGAGCGCAAATCTCGCCGAGGACATCGCGAAAATCCACCAAATGCGTTGAATGACGGCTGCAAAATGCGGATAAGCTATCCGCAGGAGGTGCATCCGCATGAAAAAAAGCAAAGCGAAGAAGCACGGCAAAAAGCCGCTGTTCGCGCCCATCAAAGTCAAGCGCCGCATGAGCCGGGAACGTCCGGTGTCCTGACGGCGGAGGAGGAACACATGATACCCGAAGTACCGCCGCTGCTGCATGAGCGGCTGGAAGCACAATACGGCGCGGTGCTTGCGCGGGAGATTGAAGCGGGCTATGTCCGCAAGCGCACGACGTTCCGCGTCAATCCGCTCAAAGGCGACCGGGAGGCGGTTCTGCGCGAAACCGCGGATGCTGGCATTGCAGTCGAGCCGATTGCGTGGTATGACGATGCGTTCCTGCTGCCGGACGGCAACGAAGAGCAGCTGCGCGCCCTGCCTTGCTACGACGCGGGCGCGATTTACCTGCAATCGCTTTCCTCGATGCTGCCCGCGCTGGTGCTTGCGCCGAAAGCAGGCGAAACCGTGCTGGACATGGCGGCTGCCCCCGGTGGCAAAACAACACAGATGGCGGCGCTGTCCGGCGGCAAGGCGCTCATCACCGCCTGCGAGAAGAACGCGATTCGCGCCGACCGCCTGCAATTCAACCTGACGCGGCAGGGTGCGCGCGCCGTGAACATCATGCGGCAGGACGCGCGCCTGCTGGACAGCCTGTTCAAGTTCGACAAGATTCTGCTGGACGCACCCTGTTCCGGAAGCGGCACGCTGCTGCTTGAAGACGGCGAGCCGCAGCGGCGGATGACGGCGGACTGGCTGGCAAAGACCGCAAAAACGCAGAAAGTGCTGCTGCAAAAGGCGCTGTCCCTGCTGCCGAAGAAGCACGAGATGGTCTACTCGACGTGCTCGGTGCTGCAAATGGAGAACGAGGACATCGTGCAGGGCGCAGTGAGCATGGGCATCTGTGAGGTTGTGCCGATTGAACACCCGTTCTTGACTGACGTGCCGCTGCTGCCGACGAAGGTGGACGGGGTCGTGTGCGTCAAACCGGATGAAAGGTTTGAGGGGTTCTTTGTGGCGAAACTCAGGAGGAAGTGAGCGGCGCGGGAGTGGTTGTTTCCAAAATGGAAATACCCACGGACAATTCCGCAAAAGGCGCTCCGCCCCTGCCGCAACTGTTTCCAAAATGGAAATAGTTCGAGCGGGATGATATCAGCTAATCGAATAGAAAATCACCCCAGCATGTGAACCGCTTTGGTCACACGCCGGGGTGAGTTTTGTATTCCTCTATTTCACTGATACCGATTCTTCCACGCCAGCCTGACATCCGCCAGCAGTTCCCGATAGCGTTCGACCCGATTCCCGTCGATTTCCCCCGCCTGCACCGCCTGCGTGACGGCACAGCCGGGTTCACGGTCATGCAGGCAGGGCTGGAAGCGGCACTGCCCGATGTACGGCTGGAATTCCGGGTACAGCTCCTGCAATTTCTCCGGCTCCATGCCTTTCTCTGTTTCCAGCAGGCTGAAGCCCGCCGTATCCAGCACACGGATGCCGTCATGAATCAGCAGCTGCGCATAGCGCGTTGTGTTCTTGCCGCGCTGGATTTTCTCGCTGATTTCACCCGTCTCCAGCTGCAAGTCAAGCAGCGCGTTCAGCAGCGTCGATTTGCCAACGCCGCTCTGCCCCGCCAGACAGCAGCAGTCCTCCCCGCGCATCAGCGCCCGAACGCTATCCAGCCCTTCCTTGTTCCGCGCGCTGACACCCAGCACCGGGCAGTCCGCCCCGCGATACTCCTCCTGCATTCGGGAGAGCAGCTTTCCGCCGTCAATGTCGCATTTGCCGACGATGAGCGCCGTTTTCATGCCCTGCTTCTTCGCACGCGCCAGCAGACGGTCTACCAGCAGCAGATCCGGTTCAGGCGACGGGCAGATGCTCACAAGCAGCAGCGTCACATTTGCCACGGGCGGGCGGATGCACTCGGTCTTGCGCGGCAGAATTTCCACCAGCCAGCCTTCCTCTTCGCCCTGCCCCGGCGTAAAGCGCACCGCATCCCCCACAAGGGGCGACAGGCGCTGATGGCGGAATTTTTTCGGGCAGCGGAGCGTGTACTCCTGCCCATCCGCGTCCGCTGCGACATAGAAGCCGCCGAAGAAGCGCACAAGCACGCCCTGATGCAGTTCCGCCTGCAATTCCTGCGTCATTTCTGGTTCTCTCATTCCATATTCACCTGCTGCTGATAGGCAAATTCTCCATCGCAATAGACGCGGTAGGTATACATGCCCGGCTCATTGCCGCACAGCTCAACCTCCGGCTCGCGGCTGGCGTTAGCGGGAAAATCCCCCTCGTATGCCGTGTACTCCACGCCGCTTTCCACCAGCGTCACACGGACATGCATCATGCTTTCCGTCTGCGGCAGGGACAAAAGCACCTTTGCCCGCGCCATCATCGACGGTACGCGGTAGAGCGTCAGCGACACTTTCGCGGAGGCAATCACCTCGCTGCCGCCCGACGGCGACTGCTGGGCAACCAATCCGTGCATCGTCGTGTCATCCGTCTCCAAGAAAGTGATGTTCTGGTTCAGCGACAATCCCGATGCCGCAATCAGCTCCTGCGCATCCGCCAGATGCCGCCCGTACACATTCGGCACAACCGCCATCCCGCCGGACACCGACACACTCACCGCGTCGCCTGACATGCACACGCTGCCTTCTTCCGGGCTTTGGCTGATGATGCGCCCCGCCGGAACCGTCGCGCTGACCACATACTCGACAATCGTCAGCGTCAGCCCATAGGGGGATAGCGTCGTAATTGCGTCCGAGACGGTCAAATTCGTAATTTTCGGCACGGTCTGAGTGGATGGCCCCTTCGAGACAGTCAGCACCACCACGTCATTCTTGCGCAGGGTCGTTCCCTCCTGCGGCGCTTGCAGGATGACCTCACCCGCCTTGATGGTCGGGTGATTGATTTCCATGATTTCCGGGCGCAGTCCGGCGCGCTGAATCTGCCGCTGCGCCGCTGAGACATCCATGCCAAGGTACTCGTCAACCACTGCGCTGTTGACCACGCGCTCGTAAATCGCCTTCGTGCCGACGAACAGCCCGTAGCAGACAACCAGTGACATCAGCAGTGTAATCACCCACCAGCTGGCGGGGTGCTTTTTACGCACCATGCGTCTGCTGGGCTGGCGGCGTACAGGCTGCATTCCGCCGCTCTCGCCGTCCCCCGGAAGCCTGCCGTCAACGATGCGCGGCTCCATCTCTCCCACCTGTCCGCTGATGGCGTGGCGAAGATCCCTCGCCATATCCCACGCGGACTGATAGCGGTACGCTGGATTTTTGTCCATTGCCTTCATGCAGACGTGGCACACCGCGTCCGACGTTTCCGGCGCGTACTGCTGAATCGGCACAGGCGTATTGTGGATGTGCTGCATCGCAATGGCGACGGGGTTATTGCTGTCAAACGGCACACGCCCGGTGAGCATCTCGTAGAGCGTCACGCCGACGCTGTAAATATCGCTCGTGACCCCTGCTTCCTTGCCCGACGCCTGTTCGGGACTGAAGTAGTGCACCGACCCCATGACGGAATCGCCCTTGGCAAGCGTATTCTTGTTTGCCATGCGCGCGATGCCGAAATCCGCCACCTTCACATGTCCGTCGGACTGCATGAGGATATTCTGCGGCTTAATGTCACGGTGGATGATGCCGTTGGAATGTGCGTGCTGCAGCGCAGAGAGAATACGGATGGTAATCTGCACTGCCGATGTTTCGCTCAGCCGCCCTTTTTCGCGGATGACGTCCTTGAGCGTCTGCCCCTCGACGTACTCCATGATGAGGTAGCGGTTGCCGCTGGAATCCATGCCGACATCCAGCAGGTTGACGATGTTGTGGTGCGTCATTTTCGACGCGGCTTCCGCCTCCCGCTGAAAGCGCGCGACGTACTCCGCATCCTGATTGTACTCCGGTTTAAGAACTTTGACGGCGACGAAATGCTGTGTATTGAGGTCGGTCGCGCGGTAAACCACCGCCATGCCGCCCACGCCGATCTGCTGATCAATGCGGTAGCGGCCGGCGAGGATGCGGCCAGGCTGAATCAACGCATTCATGCCGGTTCCTCCCCGTCATGCACGATGACGAGCGTCACGTTGTCGCGTCCGCCCGCATCCAGTGCGGCTTTGAGCAGCACATCCGCCGCCTTTTCCGGCGCATACTGGCGCAGCGCATCGCGCATTTGGCGGTCATCCACCAAGCCGTGCAGACCGTCGGAGCAGGCAAGCCACAGGTCGCCCTTGCGGCGCTCCTCCACCACCACGTCCACCTCCACCGATTCATCCGTGCCAATCGCGCGGGTGATGATGTTGCGCATCGGGTGATTCTGCGCCTCTTCCTCCGTCAGCACGCCTTCGCGCACCAGCTGCTCCACCAGAGAGTGGTCAAGCGTCATCTGCCGGAATTCGCCGTCGCGCAGCAGATACACACGGCTGTCCCCCACATGACCGATGTATACGAAATTGTCGCTCATCCAGAGGACGGAGAGCGTCGTGCCCATGCCAGTCAGGGCGTCGTCATGCTCCTGCTGATGGTAGATTTGGCGGTTGACCTCCTCAATCGCGCCGGAGAGCGCCGCGACCGAGGGCGTTTTCCCTTCCAACTCCCGCAGCAGGTCGTCGCGCGCACTGGTGGACGCTACTTCGCCGCCCTTGTGGCCGCCCATGCCGTCCGCCACCCCGTACAAGCGCAGCTTCTCCGACACAATAGGCGCATCCTGATTGTTTGCGCGCACTTTGCCCACGTCCGTGCGGAAGGCGCTGAGAATCCCGGCGGGCAGATTCTCTTCCGCTTTGGATTTCGGCTGTTCCGGACTGCGGTGAACGAAGAAATCATTCAGCGAGCTCTGGCTCTCCTTGCTGAAACGGATTTTGCGGCTCATGCTTCTTCTCCCTGCGGGTCGTGTAGAGTAGTAAGTGTCTTGCGGCGCAGCTGGCCGCACGCGCCCTCAATGTCGTCGCCCATTTCGCGGCGTCGGGTCGCGGAAATGTGCAGTTCCTCCAGCTTATGCAGGAAACGCTGCACGGTCTGTTCGTTCACGCCCTTCAAGTGGCGCTCTTCCACGGCGTTGAGCGGAATCAGGTTGACATGGCACTGCATTCCGCGCAGCCGGCTCGCCAATTCAATCGCGTGCTTTTCCTCGCAGTTTACGCCGCCCACCAGTGCGTACTCGAAGATGACGCGCCGCCCGGTCTTGTCGATGTAATTCCGGCAAGCGGCAAGCAGCTCGTCCATCGGGTAGGCGTTGGCGACGGGCATGGTCTGACGGCGAATCTCGTCGTTCGGCGCATGGAGCGACACCGACAGCGTGACCGGCAGGTTCTCCTCTGCGAACTGGTACATCTTCGGCACCAGCCCGCAGGTGGAGAGGCTCACATTGCGCAAGCCGATATTCACGCCGTCCTCCTCGCGCAGCAGGCGCAGGAATCGGCAGACGTTGTCGTAGTTGTCCAGCGGTTCGCCGCTGCCCATCAGCACGATGTTGTGCACGCGGTCTTTACCGTCCAGATACCGGTTCGCCGCCAGCACTTCGCCCAGCATCTCCCCCGCCGTCAGCGAGCGGACGCACCCTTCCAGCGTGCTGGCGCAGAACTTGCACCCCATGCGGCAGCCGACCTGCGTCGAGATGCACAGCGTATAGCCGTGGTGGTAGTGCATCAGCACGCCCTCGACGCAGTTGCCGTCCTTCAAACCAAAGAGGAATTTCACCGTATCGTCAATCTGGCTTTTCCGCTCGTCAATGATGCTGACCGGCTGCGCCACAGCGATTTCCTTCAGCTGCGCGCGCATTGCCGCCGGCAGATTCGTCATCGCGTCAAAATCCGCGCCCTGATGAATCCAGCGGAAAATCTGCTTGCCGCGAAAAGCGGGCATTCCCTGCGCCTTGCACCAGTCGGACAGCTCCTGCGGCGTCATGCCTGTCAGTTCAGTCATGCCTTTTTCCTCCGCATCCGGCACATATAGAAGCCCTCGATGCCGTCGCGCTGCGGCAGGAGCTGCAAGCCGGTCGTTTCATACTGCCGCACGGAAGCCGGAATCGTCTCCGGCAGCGGCAGCAGCTCAAATTCCGGGTGACGCGCGAGGAACTTCTCCGCCTGACGCACGTTTTCGTCCTTCAGCACCGAGCAGGTGGAGTATACCAGCGTGCCGCCCTTCTTCACATACGGGCAGACCGCGTCCAGCAGATTGCTTTGCAGCTGCACCAGCTCATCGACGCTCTGTGCCGTCACGCGGTATTTCACATCCGGCTTTTCGCTCATCACGCCAAGCCCCGAACACGGCGCATCCAGCAGCACAATGTCCATCGTGCCGTCCAGCTCTTCGCGGTGCTTGAGGGCGTCGCGCGTCATCGGGCGCACATTTTCAAGCCCCAGACGCTGCACCTGCGCGGCAATCAAATCCGCCCGGTGCGGATGCAGCTCCCACGCCTGCACGCGCCCCGTGCCCTGCATCATTTCCGCCATCAGGCAGCTCTTGCCACCCGGCGCGGCACACGCATCCAGAATCTGCATTCCGTTCTTCGGCGCAGCAGCGAGGCAGACCATCATGCTGCTTTCACTCTGGATGGAGAACTTGCCGCCGACGAAGCCCGCGTCATGCGCAATTTCCGCCATGTTGCGGATGCGCCACGAGAAGGGCAGCATCCCCTTTTCCTTTTCCCAGACCTTGCTATTGAGGAACTGCTCAAAAGCGGCTTCGTCCATCTTCATCAGGTTCGGGCGGATGGTGATGGCAGCGTTCGGCTGATGGAAGCCCATGAGCTTCTCCGCGTCCTCGCCCCAGTCAGCCATCAAGCGCTCCACGAGCCATTCCGGGACGCTGTACCGAATGGACAGCGCCTTGACGGGCTCCGTTTCCATGTCCGGATACTTGATTTCGTCCTTCTGCCGCACGAGGTTGCGCAGGATGCCGTTGCACACGCCTGCCAGTCCCTCCATGCCCAGCTCCTTGCACAGCGCGACCGACGTGTTGCACGCTGCGCTTTCCGGGATGCGGTCTTCCAGCAGAATCTGGCACGCCCCCAGCCGCAGCACGTTGCGCAGCTTGATGTCCGTGTCGGGCTTCGCCATCAGCGAATTGAGCGCGTAGTCGAGCGTCAGCAGGTGCTCCAGCGTGTCGTACACCAGCCGCGCCGCCAGACGGCGGTCAACCAACGGCAGCGTGCACTTGTTCAGCTTCTCGTCCAGCACGAGGGAGGCATACGCGTCGTTCTCCGTCACCGCGCGGATGACTTCGAGCGCGAGACGGCGCGCGGGCAGACCGTCGCTGCCCTCCACCTTCGGGGCAGCCGGTTTTGCCGGATAGGGACGGCGTTCCCCATTGCCGCCACCGTAGGGGCGCTTTTCTCCGGAACGGAATCCCGGTTTTCCACCAAAGGGCGGCTTTTTATCCCCATACGGGCGTTTTTCCCCACCAAAGCCCGATTTTGTCGGGCGTTTGTCGCCATCATTGTGCTTGTCCCCACGGAAGGCGCGCTTTTCGCCGTTATACGCGGGCTTGTCCCCACCGAAGGCGCGCTTTTCGCCGTTGTATGCGGGCTTATCGCCACCAAAGGAACGCTTTTCGCCGTTGTATGCGGGCTTATTTCCACCAAAGGAGCGTTTTTCGCCGTTATACGCAGGCTTGTCCCCACCAAAAGAGCGTTTCTCGCCGCCAAACGCAGGTTTGCTGCCACCAAAAGAGCGTTTCTCGCCGCCAAACGCAGGCTTGCTGCCACCGAAGGAGCGTTTCTCTCCGCTGAACGGCTTCTTGCTGCCGAAATTTTTGCCGCCAGTACGGTTTCCGCTCATGCGATTGCCACCCGCGGGACGCTTCTGTCCGCCGTTGTTTGCGCGGAAGTTGCCGCTGCCCTGTCGATTCTCGTCACTCATTTTCCGTATCCTCTTTCAACATTGTTCCAGCGGCCATTGCGTGACCGCGCAGATAATCCCGTGCATCCATCGGCTTCCCGCCGGGCACTTGCAGCTGGCGGACGCGTACAGCATTCTTCCCCGCCGCGACAATCAGCCCTTCTTTGCCATCCGCCGCAAGGACTTCGCCGGGCTGACCGCTCATGTCCACCACTTCGGCGCGCAGCAGCTTCCACGTTCCGCCGGGAGCAGCGCTTGTGCAGCCGGGCCACGGGTTCAGACCGTGAATCCGATGCACAATGTCCGCCGCGTCCTGCGTCCAGTCGATGACGCCCATGTCCTTTTCGAGCTTGGGGTCGTAGGTCATTTGGCTTTCGTCCTGCGGAATGCGCTCAAGCGTCCCGGCTTCAAGGGCTTTGAGCGTGTCAACCAGCAGCTTTGCGCCGATTTCGCTCAGGCGCGCCGTCAGTTCGCCGCACGTTTCGGCGGGGTCAATTGGCGTTTCGGCCTTGAGGAGCATATCGCCGTTGTCGATGCCGCGCGCGGTCATCATGGTGGTCACGCCGGTGGTCTTGTCGCCCTGCACCATCGCCCACGCAATCGGCGCAGAGCCGCGGTGCTTTGGCAGAAGGGACGCATGGACGTTAATCGTCCCCAGCGGCGGAATATCGAGGATTTTCTGCGAAAGAATCTGCCCGAACGCCGCCGTGACGCACAAATCGGGGTGGAGATTCAGCAGATCCTCATACCCATCCCGGCTGATGCGCTCCGGCTGGAGGACAGGGATGCCCTGTTGGATTGCGTACTCCTTGACGGGAGACATGGCGAGCTTCTTGCCGCGCCCCTTGGGGCGGTCGGGCTGCGTGACCACGCCGACGACCGAATATCCGCCCTCCACCAAGGCCTTGAGGGATGGCACGGCGAACTCCGGCGTGCCCATAAACACGATTCTCACTGGTTGTCGTCCTCCGGGATATGCCCCTCGATTTCCTCCGGCGTCAGTTCGCGATCCATCACGTCGATGTAGAGCTTGCCGTCCAGGTGATCCAGCTCGTGGCAGACCGCGCGCGCGAACAGCCCTTCAACCGTCTTTTCGCAATGCACGCCGTCGCGGTTCTGGTACTGCACGGTGACTTTACGCGGGCGGGTAACGACCGCCTGACGTCCCGGCAGCGACAGGCAGCCTTCGCGCCCGCACTGCTCGCCCTCGCGCATGGTGATGACGGGGTTGATGAGTTCCAGCAGCCCGTCCCCCTGATCGCCCACATCAATCACAACCACGCGGCGCAGCACCCCGACCTGCGGCGCCGCCAGCCCGACGCCCTCCGCCTTATACATCGTGTCCGCCATATCCTTCAGCAGGATTTTCAGCCGCAAATCAAACTTCTCCTGCTTCCGGCACTCCTGCCGCAAGCAATCATCGCCAATCTTCACAATCTTCCGAATCGCCATAAATTACAATACTCCTTCCTATAAAAGGGGAACCGAAGGGGCTTCGCCCCTTAAACCCCACCAGAGGCTCTGCCTCTGGACTCCGCGAAGGGTCTTCGACCCTCTCGACACCCTTTTCGCGATTGAGTTGGTGACTTCTTCTTACTTCTTCCGCGTGTTTATCCACAGGATACCCACACAATCCACGCGATTTCAGGGAAATAAAACCACATTTACATCATGGTCGTGGGGTTGTACTCAAAGTACACCTCCGCGCCCTCCTGTTTCTCCCGCGCCAGCTCACTCAATGCCGCGGCGAACTGCTCCGTCTCCGGATGCACCAGCAGCTTCATCAGCACATGCCAGCGCGTTTTTCCGCGCAAAACCGTGATGCTCGGCTGGTCAAGCCGCACCATCAGCGCCCGCTTCTTCCACTGCGGATGCGCGTTAAGCAGTTCCTCGCACCGCGCATGAAGCATTGTCGCGACCTCCCGCGCCTTCTGCGGCGAATTGCTCTCCACCAGCAGCCGCGCCAGAATCGTGAACGGCGGATACAGCCCCGTCCGCCGGCGATCGAATTCCAGCTCAAAGAACGCGCGGTAGTCCTGCGCGGCAGCGGTCTGAATCACCTCATCCTCCGGCTTGTACGTCTGGATGATGACCTGCCCCGGCAGTGTGCCGCGTCCGGCGCGCCCGGCGACCTGCGTCAGCAGCTGGAATGTCCGCTCCCGCGCGCGGTAGTCAGGCAGATTCAGCGTCATATCCGCCGCAATCACGCCCACCAGCGTCACCTTCGGGAAATCCAGCCCCTTGGCAATCATCTGTGTGCCGACGAGCAGCTTCGCGCGCCCGGAGCGGAACTCATCGAGCAGCTTTGCGTGACCATCCTTGCCGGAGGTCGTGTCAATATCCATGCGGATGACGTTTTCCTGCGGGAAGAGTTTCTTCAATTCTTCCTCGATTTTCTGCGTCCCCGCGCCGAAATAGCGGATGTACTTGCTGCCGCATTTCGGGCAGGTGTTCGGCGGCAGCGCGGCGAATCCGCAATAGTGGCAGTGGAGTTCCGCCTCGGTCTGCCCGCTGCCCGCGACGTGGTAGGTCATGGCGACATCGCAGTTCGGACATTTGACGACATAACCGCAGCTTCGGCAGCTGACAAAGCTGTTGTACCCGCGCCGATTCATCAGCAGCATGGCCTGTTCGCCGCGCGCGACGCAGTTCTTGAGTGCCGCGACCAATTGCCCGGAAAATACGCTTCGGTTGCCGCTCTCCATCTCCTTGCGCATGTCCACCAGCGTGACCTGCGGCATCGGGCGGTTGCCGACACGGCAGGGCATTTCAAGCAGCACATAATCCCCGCGCCGTGCCCTGGCGAAGGACAGAATGCTGGGCGTAGCGGAGGCAAGCAGAAGCGTC
>ULYD01017634.1_pt1 | contig 18728 bp, 18 predicted proteins | sample 1961831 | NCBI WGS metagenome assembly ULYD01 (sample SAMEA4835854, study PRJEB28245) | human gut metagenome | biome: gut microbiome; material: fecal sample | place: Denmark | collected 2008 | reverse complement strand
ATAATTTTTGAAAAATAAAATCAACCAAGTAATTAGTATAACTTGATTGATTTTATTTTTTATTAAAAAAGTATTTGTTGTTTATTTTCTAAATCATTAATTCGCTTGTTTGCAGTTTCACAATATTCAGGAGAAATATCAATTCCAAGATATTTACGTCCTGTACGTTTGGCTACAACAGATGTTGTACCTGCACCATTAAAAGGATCAAGTACAACGTCTCCTTTAAAACTAAATAATTTTAGTACGCGCTCAACTAATGCTTCAGGAAACATGGCAGGATGACCATATTCTTTCATGTGCCGTTCAGGAGCAATACTCCATTTTGCAACAACCCAAGATTTAAATTCATCAGCTGTAATATCTGCATTTTCTTTTAGTCCACGTTTTTTTAGATCTCCTTTACAATAAACTTCAATAAATTCCCATGTATATTTCATATATGGACTAGAAGGGCTTTTCCAGCTACCATAAGAGCACATTTTACAATTATAATTATTTTTTTCCCAAAGAATTTCACTTTTCCAAATCATTTTTTTCTGCATGAAAAAATTGCTAATTATATGATGGGCAGGTATATAATCTGAATATAAGGGTTGTACATTGACAACAAATCTTCCACCATATTTTAAAACTCTTATACCTTCATTAAAAATTAAGAAAAGCATTTCATAATATTTATTCCAACTAGAAGTGTCATTATGATTATCATAATTTAAACCAAAATTATATGGTGGAGAAGTAAAAATAATATCAATGCAGTTATCGGGAAGTTGTTTTAAGATTTCAAGACTATCTGCACAAATAATTTTATTTTCAAAATTAGTAGGTAAAGACGTATTTTCTTTTGAAAAGTTATTATCGTTTGCATAAAAATATTTTCCTCGATTTTCTTCCTTTGATTTTCGATTTATAACTTTTCTTTCAGCATTGTAACCTACAAATTTACGCTTTTTGCCTTTTATACCATAACTGCCAATTTTATCAATTGTTGTAAAAACTGCTTTTCTTAATGGATTGGCAATATTGAGCGAATCAAGGACGATTTTGTATTTATTCATGTCAAGTTGCATGATATAAAATTTTAAATTAGGGAAACAGTATTCTAATTGTAAATCATTTTTTGGAAAAGATTTATTTATTGTAGAAATTAATTGTAATACTTCGTCTTTTGAAAAAGATGAGATGTCTAGGGTTTCAATTCTATATTCATTCATATGTATAAAACCTTTCAATGATTATTTTTTATAATCTATATTGCTATTTAAATTGGATTCAATACGAAGAATTATTTCTTCCTGTGTTGCATCAAAATAAATAGCAAAACGAGTTTGACCTTTTTTTATTGGAAGATTATTAAGTATTGATTTTGGAAGGCGTAAACGCAGATCATTTTGTAATACGTAAGAATCTAAATAGACAGCATTAGGACTCATGGTTAGTCTCCTTTTGGTATTATTTTAGGACTATTATAGCACGATTATAGTATTAAATCAACATAAATAAAAAATCCCGCTCACTGAGCGGGATTTTTTGTACGCAATTTGTCAAAGGAAAGTTAAATTATTTTTTCTCTACAAGTTTAAGAGGAACGGAAATTTTGGCATCAATTTTTTCGCCTTTAGCCAGTTTAACGGCAGCTTCAAGGCCCTGCTGGCCCATCAGTTCCGGCTGCTGGGCAATGGTAGCGGCCATGGTGCCTGCTTCAACAGCTTTCAGGCCGTCGTCAGTACCGTCAAAACCAACGATAAAGATTTGTTTGCCTGCGCTCTTGGAGGCTTCGATAGCACCGAGAGCCATTTCGTCATTCTGGGCAAAAATTGCCTGAATGTCGGGGTTAGCCTGCAGCATGTTTTCGGAAACGGTCAGGCCTTTGGTACGGTCAAAATCAGCAGACTGTTTAGCTACAACGCTTAATTTCTGGTCGGCAACTTTATGGAAGCCTTCGCCGCGTTCACGGGTTGCGGAAGCACCGGGGATACCTTCGAGTTCAGCAACTTTTACGCCTTCGCCAAGTTTTTTAATAATGTATTCAGCAGCCATTTCGCCGCCTTTTACGTTATCGGAAGCAACAAGGGAAGCAATGGTGCCTTTGTCGGCGCTGCGGTCCAGAGCAATTACAGGAATCTTTGCTTTATTGGCAGCTTCAACAGAAGTGGAAATGGCAGCAGAGTCAACCGGGTTTACCAAAAGTACGCTTACGCCCTGCTGGAGCAGGTCTGCAACGTCGTTAGCCTGTTTTGCCGGGTCGTTTTGGGCATCAACAATTTTTACGTTAACGCCAAGCTCTTTGGCTTTTGCTTCAACACCGTCTTTAACGGAAACAAAGAACGGGTTGTTTAAAGTAGAGATGGAAAAACCGATAGTGGTAGTGCCGCCTTTTTTATCGACAGCCGGGGCAGCTTCTTCTCCGGAGCTGCAGCCAGCAATAAGCATTACCGACATCATAAGTACTGCCATAACAGCTAATAAAGTTTTTTTCATTTAAAACATAACCTCCTACGATTTTTTGCGGTCCATAAGAACTGCAAGTAAGATAACTATACCTTTGACAACTTGCTGGTAAAAGCTGGATACGTTAAGAATATTAAGGCCGTTGTTAAGGGTACCGATAATAAGTACGCCGATAAGCGTGCCCGCGATACGGCCTTTGCCGCCGGAAAGGCTTGTGCCGCCGAGAACTACTGCCGCAATGGCATCAAGTTCATAACCGGTGCCTGCGGTAGGCTGTGCGGAGTTAAGGCGCGAGGTTAAAATAGCGCCTGCCAGTGCGCAGAACAGGCCGGTAATTGCATAAGCAAAAATCTTAATGCGTTCAATTTTAATGCCGGCAATAAAGGAAACCTTTTCGTTGCCGCCTACAGCGTAGGTTTTACGGCCCAGCGGTGTTTTGTTAAGAATAAACCAGCAGAGGGCAAACATTAAAAGCATAACAACTGCCGGTACAGGAATGCCTGCAAAATAGCCCTGGCCGAACATATGGAACAGCTGGTTATCGGTTAAGCTGCTGATAGGGTTGCCGTCGGTGTAAACCAAAGTCAGTCCGCGGAAAATAGTCATGGTTGCCAGAGTGGCAATAAAAGGAGCAACCTTGCCGTAAGAAATTACAACGCCGTTAATAGTGCCGAGAATAAGGCCGATAATGGCAGCAACTACAATGCCCATAATCGGGTCCATGCCGCCTTTAATTAAACTTGCCATAATTGCACTGGAAAGAGCCAGCGTACTGCCGACGGAAAGGTCGATGCCGCCTGTAAGGATGACAAAGGTCATGCCGAAGGAAATCAGTGCGTTAATGGAAACCTGGCGCAGCAGGTTCTTTAAGTTGGACGGGTCGATAAAGCTGCTGTTTAAAGCAGATATAACAACAAAAAGTACAATTAACCCGATTAACGGGCCCATTTTTCTAACTAAGGCAGAAACGTTCATCTGTTATATTCCTCCTGTTGCAAGGGTGATGATATTTTCCTGGGTTGCTTGGTCATGCGGTATTTCCCCGGCAATTTTGCCTTCGTGCACAACAAGGATGCGGTCGCTCATGCCGATAACTTCCGGCAGGTCGGAAGAAACCATGATAATGGCAACACCCTGTGCGGTAAGTTCGTTCATCAAATCGTAAATATCGCGCTTGGCGCCTACATCAATGCCGCGCGTAGGTTCGTCCATAATGATGATGGACGGGTGCATGCCAATCCATTTTGCTATAACAACCTTCTGCTGGTTGCCGCCGGAAAGCGCACCGGCCGGAAGCTGGATGGAATTGGCTTTAACGCCGAGCTTGTGCGATAATTCGTTGGAGAAATTAAATTCCTTTTTATCGTTGATGACGCTTTTTGAAGCGAAGGTATCAACGCTTGGCAGGGCAATATTTTTTAAAATGGAAAAGTCCAGAATCAGGCCTTCGGTTTTGCGGTTTTCGGTAATAAAACCAATGCCTGCCTTAATGGCGTCTTCCGGTTTTTTAATGTTTATTTTCTGTCCGTGCAGGTAAACTTCGCCCTGGCGGCAGTCATCAATGCCAAACAGCGCGCGCATAATTTCTGTGCGTCCGGCGCCCATCAGCCCGGCAACGCCCAAAATTTCGCCTTTGCGCAAATTAAAGGAAACGTGGTCGAACACGCCCGGCTGGCACAGGTTTTTAACTTCCAGAACCACTTCGCCGGGTTCGGTGGTGCGTCCGGGATAATATTCCGTAATAGCACGGCCAACCATATCCTGTACTACGGCTTCCATGGTGGTGCTGCGTGTCGGGCGGCAGCTTATGGAGTGGCCGTCGCGCATAACGGTAATGGTGTCGCAGTGGGTAAATACTTCTTCCATACGGTGCGAAATATAAACAATGGCTACGCCTTTGTCCTTTAGTGCGTGCATAACTTCAAACAGTTTGGCGGTTTCACGTTCGGTAAGCGCCGCGGTAGGTTCGTCCATAATTACAACTTTGGCGTCCAGCATTAAATTGCGGATAATTTCCGTCATCTGCTGCTGGCCTACGCTGCATTCGCCGGCTTCGGCGTCAAGCGGCAGCTCAATGCCAATCTGCGCGCATTTTTCTTCGGCCAGTTTACGCATTTTTTTAGTGTCGAGTATGCCGAAGGAGTTGGTAATCTGCTTCATTAAAAACAGGTTTTCAAGTATTGAAAGGTTGGGCCAGATGTTAAGCTCCTGGTGAATGAAGGCAATGCCGTGGTTTTCGGCATCACGTGCGTTTTTAAAATGTACTTCCTGGCCGTCAACGAAAATTTTGCCCGCATCGGCTTTGTGTATGCCGGTGAGGATATTCATCAGTGTTGACTTGCCGGCCCCGTTTTCGCCCATCAGCGCGTGGATTTCCCCGGAATGCAGTGTGAAATCAACCCCGCGCAGAACTTCGTTGGAACCGAAGGCCTTTGAAATACCTTGCATGGTAATTTCCATAGCTGACAGTACTCCTTTAAATCAGAATATAACGCCGGAATGTAAAATTACATTGGCAAACGGTGTTGTTTCACCGGTACGTATAACTGCTTTAGCGGTTTTGGTGGCCTGTTTAAAATGTTCGTGGTCGGTAACAATCCATTCTTTGCCGTCAAACAGTTTGTGCATCTGCTGCCAGCATTCTTCGTTTTTGCTCTGCATTTCGGCAGCAACATGGATTTTTTCAATTTCCATATATTTGGCAAGTTCTTCAACAACTTCCAAAAAACGCGGCGTGCCGAGCTTCAAGGCAAGGTCAATCTTTTTTACGCCGTCCGGCACAGGCAGCCCGCAGTCGCCGATAACGATAGTATCGGTGTGCCCCATATCTGCCAGTACTTTGGCAATTTCGCTGTTTAAAATTCCTATTTTCTGCATTCGGACAACATCCCTTCCACTTCATCTAAATAAGGCATTCCGCCCTGTGCGCCGATTTTTTGTACGGATAAGGCGGCTGCCGCATTGGCAAAAGTAATGCTTTCGGACATGGTTTTGCCGGAAGCGCGTGCAACGGCGAAAGCACTGTTGAAAGTGTCGCCTGCGCCGGTAGTATCAACTGCCTGCACTTTAAAGGCGGGCACGGTATTAATTGCGCCGTTTTCGGCATAGGCAACGCCTTTGCTGCCGAGCGTCATTAAAAGGCGGCCTTCGTTTTCCAAAAGTATTTCTTCGGTGCTTTTGCCGGGGAAAAGAGCCTGCGCTTCATGTTCGTTAGGCGTTATAAAGGCGGCGTCTTTGGCCCAGTCCTGTGCGCCTTCAAGAACAGGCGCCGGGTTCAGCAGTGCTTTTACTCCGGCTTCCGCACATTTTTTTAAGGTGTGGGCAATGGCTGCGGCAGGAATTTCGTGCTGCAGCATTACCATATCGCAGCCTGCAATCTGCGGCCAGGCTTCATCTATAAGTTCAGGCGTTACAAGGTCGTTGGCGCCTTTAATAACAATAATGCTGTTATCGCCCTCGGCAAGCGTAATGTGCGCGGTGCCGGTAGTTACGCCGGGCACAACCTTTACGTTTCCGGTATCAACGCCGTTCGCTTCAAAATTTTTAATTACGGAACGGCCGTAATCGTCGTCGCCGACGCAGCCAACCATATAAACTTTGGCGCCGAGCCTTGCTGCGGCAACTGCCTGGTTTGCACCCTTGCCGCCCTGGGCAATAATAAGGCGGCTGCCCAAAATGGTTTCGCCTGCCAGCGGACGTTTCGGCGCTTCGACAACAACGTCGATATTGCAGCTGCCGATAACGGCGATACTAATTTGTGTCATATGCTTCATGCTCCTTTAACCTTTAAAATGTTAAATTTACATACAAGAAATAGTGTACAATATTATTATATTGGCTATTCAATTTAAAAATCCTGCCGCAAGCAGGGCTGAATGTAAAATTTACTACAAAAAATGTACAGCACAACAAAAGAAGTTTACAACAAACGCGGGCTATAATGCAAGTAAAATCGTTAATAGTATAATATTTTTTTATGTGTCAAAAGCGTGAACAGTATGGACAAATAGGCTAATGTTTGTTAGTATAAGAAAGCATACTGTATAAGTTGTAGAAACACGCACATTGTGTTGGAATATTAACGTTGGCAGGCCGTATGGTTACGGCATAAAAAGGAGCGGAAAATAAAATGAGCAAACAAAAAACTTCCTGGCAGGATACAGTCAGCGACTGGCTGGTTTCAATTATTGTTGCGGTGGCGCTTGCCTTCTGCATCAGAACCTTTATTGTAGAGCCTTATATGGTAGAAGGTTCTTCCATGTACCCGACGCTGGTAAATCATGAAAGGCTTTTGGTAAATAAGTTTACCTATTTTGTAAGCGACCCGCAGAAGGGTGAAATTATTGTTTTCCGTTACCCTAAAGACGAAAGCCGCGATTTTATTAAGCGCGTTATTGCCACGGCAGGCGATACCGTTGAAATGCGCAGCGGCAAAGTGCTTGTAAACGGCACGGAAATTGACGAGCCTTACACATGGAAGGAAGACCCCAAAGGGCCGAACCTTTCTGATTACAGAAAATCCGTTGTGCCGGAAGGGCATATTTTTGTACTGGGCGATAACAGAAACAACTCTGAGGACAGCCGTTTTGCCGATGTAGGCTTTGTGCCGCTGGATTTGGTTAAAGGCAAAGCCAGCCTGGCGTTCTGGCCGGTTGACAGATGGCGTATGCTGCCCTGACAGGGAGAGTGTTATAAATGGACTTCAAAATACAGTGGTTTCCCGGCCATATGACCAAAGCCAAGCGCATGATGGAGCAGCAGCTTAAACTGGTGGACGTGGTTGTGGAAATGCTTGACGCACGTGTGCCGCGCAGCAGCACCAATCCCATGCTGAACCAGCTTTTGGGGCAGAATCCTAAAATTATAGCTTTAAATAAGGTTGATATGGCAGACCCTGCCAAAACCGAAGCGTGGAAAGAAATTTTTAAAAATAACGGACTGCCGGTATGCGTTATCGACTGCAATACCGGTAAAGGCGTAAAACAGCTTGTAGCTGCGGTACAGAAAGCGGCGCAGCCTGTAATAGACAAATGGATGAAGCGCGGCGTTAAAAACCGTTCCATACGCGTTATGATTGTCGGCATACCTAATGTAGGCAAATCGACGCTTATTAACAGGCTTGTTGGCAAAAACAAAGTGCTGGCGGCAGATAAACCTGGCGTTACGCGCGGGCAGCAGTGGGTTACCATTGCCAAAGGGCTGGAGCTTTTAGACACGCCTGGCGTGCTGTGGCCAAAGTTTGATGACCCGCAGATTGGGCTTAACCTTGCCCTTACCGGCGCCATTAAAGAAGACGTGTATGACCGTGAACAGGCGGCATGGCTTTTAACGGAAAAATTAATTGCCGCTTACCCGCAATTGTTAAAAGACAAATATGCCGTTGATTTTGAAGCGGACGCACCGGTGCAGGATGTTTTTGAAAAAATTGCCGTAAGCCGCGGCTGCCTGAAAAGCGGTGGGCTGCTTGACCTTGATAAAGTGGTGCAGCTTGTTCTGCGTGATTTCCGCAGCGGCAAAACCGGCCGTGTAACACTGGATGAACCAGATAAATAATAACTGAAATTAAAGCCGCTGTAAGCGGCTTTTTGTTTAAGGGGCTGTAAACATGAAAATTGCAGAAATAAAAGAACTGCTTGCCAATAACCCGAATGAAGAACTTTTGGCAGAACTTGCCAAAGACGGGCGCAGCGGCGTGCAGAAACTCGTGGCGGCTTATTATAAAAAACAGCAGGCAGAACAGGCGGAGCATGAACGTTTTGCTAAAATGCTGATGTACGAAAATAACTGCTATAATGAAGGGGTGCAGTTTGTGGCAGGCGTTGATGAAGCCGGGCGCGGGCCGCTGGCCGGGCCTATGGTTATAGGCGCGGTTATTTTGCCGCAGAATGTTTTTATTAAAGGGCTGAACGATTCCAAAAAACTTACGGCAGCCAAACGTGAGCAGCTTTACGGGGAAATTTTGGAAAAAGCGCTGGCGGTTTCGGTTAATATAGTAAGCGTTTACAATATCGACAGGCTTAATATTTACCGTGCCACGCAGGAAGGCATGGCGCAAGTGCTTGAAAGCTTAAAAATCCGCCCGCAGGCGGCGCTTATAGATGCCATGCCCGTGCAGGCAGGGGATATCAAAACATATTCACTTATTCACGGCGATGCTCTCAGCGCTTCAATAGCGGCGGCTTCGGTAATAGCAAAAGTTACCCGTGACAGAATGATGGAACAGCTTGCGGCAGAGTATCCGCAGTACGGCTGGGCGCATAACAAAGGCTACGGCAGTGCGGAGCATATGCAGGCAGTGCTGGAATACGGCGCAACAAGCTGGCACCGCCGCAGTTATGAACCGGTAAAAAGTATGAACCTGCCTCCGGCCGAACCGGTGCCTAATAAAATAATCCGCCTGCCGGAGGAAGCTGATGGCTGACAGGCGCGGTGATTTTGGCAGGCGCGGCGAAGATGCGGCCTGCGCTTATTTGCTGCGGCACGGTTACAGCATTGTAGAGCGTAATTACCGGTGCCGCCGCGGAGAGATTGATATAATTGCGGCTAAAGACGGCGGAGCGGTGTTTGTTGAGGTAAAAACGCGCCGCAGCTTAAAGTTTGGCACGCCGGGCATGGCGGTAACTTATGCCAAGCAGCAAAAAATCCGCACCACGGCGCTGCACTATTTACAGCAGTGCGGCGGAGGGTATAATAAAATAGCTTTTGATGTAATAGAAATTGTGGCAGATGACGGCAAGGCAAAATTGCGCCATCTGCAAAATTGTTTTTAGGGGAGATATAATGTACGCAAAAACCTTCGGGGAAACTGTTTGTGGTATTAATGGTGAAGAAATAATTGTTGAAGTTGATATATCCAACGGGCTGCCGGGATTTGACATTGTAGGGCTGCCTGATACGGCGGTAAAGGAATCGCGCGAGCGCGTAAGGGCGGCGCTGAAAAATTCCGGGCTGATGTTTCCCATGACGCGCATTACCGTAAACCTTGCCCCGGCGGATTTGCGCAAAGACGGCAGCAGCCTTGATTTGCCGATTGCCGTTGGCATATTAACGGCAGCCGGAAGTTTATTGCAGGAAGAAGCAGAAGGTAAAATTTTTGTGGGCGAACTTGCTCTTGACGGCAGCATACGCCAGGTTGCGGGCGTTTTGCCAATGATTTTATATGCCCGTGAACACGGCTGGCGCGAAATTTACATACCGCAGGGCAATGCGGCGGAAGGCGAACTGGTGGACGGCATAGATGTATATACGCCTGCCAGTTTAAGCGAGCTTGTAAGCCATTTGAAAAAGCGGGAGCGGTTAACGCCGCTGCCAAAAATACAGTTCGGAACGGAAACGGCAGGGGGCGGCGACGTTGACTTTGCCGAAGTGCGCGGTCAGCAGGTTGTTAAGCGTGCATTAGAAATTGCCGCGGCAGGCGGACATAACGTATTGATGGTTGGCGCGCCGGGCAGCGGCAAAACCATGCTGGCACGCCGCTTGCCAACCATATTGCCGCCGATGACGGAAGACGAAATTTTGGAAATAACCAAAATTTACAGCATTGCCGGGCTTTTAAACGGCAAAAAGCAGCTTGTGCTGGAACGACCCTTCCGCAGCCCGCACCATACGGTATCGGCAAGCGCGTTAATTGGCGGCGGCAGCGTGCCTAAGCCGGGCGAAGTTACGCTTAGCCATAACGGCGTATTGTTTTTGGATGAACTGCCGGAGTTTTCACGCCAGGCGCTGGAGGTTCTGCGCCAGCCGTTGGAAGATAGCGTGGTAACAATCAGCCGCGTACAGGCAAGCTTGTCTTTCCCAGCACGGCTGATTTTAATAACTGCTCAAAACCCGTGCCCCTGCGGATTCTTGGGCGATAAGGTACACAGCTGTACCTGCCGCCCGCACGAAATTGAGCGTTACCGGCGCAAAATTTCCGGCCCGCTTTTAGACCGCATTGACATACAGGTAACAGTGCCGCGCCTTGAATATGACGACTTAAAAGATAAAACCGAAGGCGAAAGTTCTGCCGTTATACGCAGCCGCGTTGTAAAAGCGCGCGGCGTGCAGCGCAAACGTTTTGAAGGCAGCGGCGTGCACTGCAACGCGCAGATGAACAAAAAACAGCTTAATAAATACTGCAAACTGGAGCCGCAGGCCGAAGCCATGCTTGGCAAATACTTTGCCGCGCTTGGGCTCAGCGCCCGCACGCATGACCGCATTGTTAAAGTGGCGCGCACCATTGCCGACCTTGAAGGCAGCGCAGCTATAAAAGCGGCGCACATTGCCGAAGCCATACAACTGCGCACGAGTGTACAAAGATAATTAATATTTTTGGAAAATTGAACAATTACCACTCATTTTATGGTAAAATATAACATATTTATAATTTTAAGGCCCCTTAAGAGGAGGAACAAAAATGCGCATAGTTGTAACAATTGTAGGTAAAGACAGAGTAGGCATTATTGCACGCGCCAGCAACGTACTGGCAGAGCATAACATTAATATCCTTAATATTAACCAGAATATTATGGACGGCTTTTTTAACATGGTACTTATTGCCAATATGGAAAAAGCCGATTTGCAGCTTGATAAATTAAAAGATGTGTTTACTGCGCTTGGCAATGAAATAGGCGTGGAAATCCGCGTGCAGAGCGAAGAAATTTTTACTGCTATGCACCGTATTTAGGAGGCCGCCTATGTTTGAAATTAAAGACGTTTTAGAAACCACGCGCATGATTACCGAAAATAATCTTGACGTGCGCACCATTACCATGGGCATCAGCCTGCGTGACTGCGCACACCCGGATATTAAGGTAACGGCGCAGAAAATTTACGATAAAGTTACCAAAAAAGCAGAAAACCTTGTTAAAGTAGGGCAGGAACTGGAAACAGAACTCGGCGTACCCATTATTAACAAGCGCGTATCCGTAACCCCTGTTGCCATTGTGGGCGAAAGCTGCGACGCAGCAAGCTATGTGCCGCTGGCTAAAGCTCTTGACGACGCAGGCCGCACCATCGGCGTTGATTTTGTCGGCGGTTTTTCCGCACTTGTCGATAAGGGCTACACCAACGGCGACCGCAAACTTATTGCCTCCATTCCGGAAGCGCTTGCCGAAACGCAGATTGTTTGTTCTTCCGTAAGCGTAGGCTCTACCAAATGCGGCATTAATATGGATGCCGTTGCCGAAATGGGCCGCGTTGTAAAAGAAACGGCAGCTTTAACGGCCGACCGTGACGCTATCGGCTGCGCCAAACTTGTAATTTTCTGCAATGCCGTGCAGGATAATCCCTTCATGGCAGGTGCTTTCCACGGTGTTACCGAACCGGAAAGCGTTATTAATGTAGGCGTCAGCGGCCCTGGCGTTGTAAAACACGCGCTGGAATCCGTGCGCGGCGCCGATGTTGGCACCGTTGCCGAAACCATAAAAAAGACGGCGTTTAAAATTACCCGCGTAGGCCAGCTGGTTGCGCAGGAAGCAGCACGCCGCTTAAATACGCAGTTCGGCATTATCGACCTTTCGCTTGCGCCGACGCCTGCCATTGGCGACAGTGTTGCCCACATTCTTGAAGAAATCGGTCTTGAAAGCACCGGCGGCCCCGGTACAACAGCCGCGCTTGCAATGCTTAACGACGCGGTTAAAAAAGGCGGCTTAATGGCGTCAAGCTATGTCGGCGGCTTAAGCGGCGCTTTTATTCCCGTCAGTGAAGATGCCGGCATGATTGCCGCCGTTGAACGCGGCAGCCTGACGCTGGAAAAACTTGAAGCCATGACCTGCGTATGCTCCGTAGGCCTTGATATGATTGCCGTACCAGGCGATATTACGGCAGAAACCATTTCGGCAATTATTGCCGATGAAGCCGCTATCGGCATGATTAACAATAAAACCACAGCAGTGCGCCTTGTTCCCGTGCCGGGAAAAAAAGTGGGCGACAGGGTAGAATTTGGCGGGCTTTTGGGCTATGCGCCGGTTATTGCCGTAAGCAAATTCAAGCCCGATGCCTTTATTGCCCGCGGCGGCAGAATACCCGCACCGGTAAGGAGCCTGACCAACTAATGCGCAAGCAGCAGCGTGATGAAATATTAAAAGTACTTGAAGATACATATAAAGATACCAAAACAGCACTTAATTACAATTCGCCGTTTGAACTTTTGGTTGCGGTAATTATGTCTGCCCAGTGTACCGATGAACGTGTCAACAAAATTACGGCACGCATCTTTCCTAAATATAATACGCCCGAAAAAATGGGCGCGCTTACGCAGGAAGAACTGGAAAACGAAATCCGCGACTGCGGACTTTTCCGCGCCAAAGCCAAAAACCTTCTGGCAACCTGCCATATGCTGGTGCAGGAATACAACAGCACCGTGCCCGATACCATTGAAAAGCTGATGACGCTGCCGGGCGTAGGCAAAAAAACTGCCAATGTAATAGCAAGCATTATTTACAACGTGCCGGCCATTGCCGTAGATACGCATGTTTTCCGCGTTTCGCACCGGCTGGGGCTTGCAAAGGGCGCAGACCCGCTTGCAACGGAAAAAGAACTGCAAAAAGCAATACCCATGGAAAAATGGAGCGATGCCCATCACTGGCTTATCTGGCACGGCCGCAAAATTTGCAAAGCGCGCAAACCACTGTGCAGCGAATGTATGCTGACAGAGCTGTGCCCCTATAAAGAAAAGAATTTTGCAAAATAACGCTAAATAAAAACTCCCGAAGTTTACCGCTTCGGGAGTTTTGCTGTATATGGCTATTTCTTTCTGTCTGTGGGCGTAACGCTTATTTCAAAAAGCCTGTCCCACGGAAAACCTACTTTAAATTTAAAATCTTCGGTAAAGGGGTATTTGCGTGCAAGCTCATCGCAAACATCCTGCGCCAGCGCAGAAACATGCTTTTTGGAAGCGCCGAGCTTATAGACTTCTTCGCTGCTGCCGCTGCGTTCCAAAAAGTCCGTGGCATCACGCCGCGCGTTCGATTGGTAGAACCAGTCATCAACAAGGCGCAGACGCATCAGCAGTGCGTTGTCCTCGTCGTTTATCTGCGGGGCTAAAATGCCCTGGGCAATGGCAAAGCCAATGGTGTTGTCGGCGGTGTTCCAGCCGTTATACGCGGTAAGCTTTTCCAAATTGCCGCGGTTGGCAAATTCGTTCATAAAACCGTTATCGGCGCCGTTGGAATATGTAACGTCTGCCAGTGAAACCCTTGTGCCGCTGTTTAAAAATTTTTCCAGCTCGCCGATATATTTTTTGTCGCGCGGCGAGGCAAAAAACTGGTTGCTTGGTGCGGTTGAATCCATCATTACGCCGTCTTTTGGCGTGTTAACTGCCAAAATAAAATCGGCTTCGGCGGCGTTAACGGTGGGGCGTGCATCGGCAACAAGTATCTGTTCCGGCACGGATTCGCCAAGCGTGCTGTCGGAATACTGCGGTATTGTGGTACGCCCTGTGCCTTCGGCGTAATAAGTGTAAACAAGCGGGTGCTCGCGGTTCTTTTCGTTAACGGCGCGTGTTAAAAGCAGCATGCCAAGCTGGTCAACGCCCGGTATAATCTGAAAAATCTGGTCGGAAAGCGCAAAAGCGTCGCGCTTTATGTAACGCGCTTCCATATGCGTTGCCGAAAGCGGCGCATTGTCATCCTTGCCTATGGCAAGATAATGAAAACGGTATTTTGCGGTAAGCTCAGTAAGCGATTTATTAACATGGTAGTTTTTTAAACGCCTTTGCAGCCAGTCGTTCAAATCAGCCTGCGGCAGGTTGTTTTTTATGGCCTGTTTTGCAAGGCTTTCGCGCAGTGTTAAACCGATGGTGTCCTCTTTATCCAAAAGTTCGGAATAACGGAAAATGGCAGGCCCGATTTTGCTGTAATACGGCGGCTCAACATTGCCGAAGCTTGCACGCGGCGTACGCATTAATGTGGAATACACATAAAGCGGCATGGGCAGCCTTTCGCGCAGCATTTCCAAACGCTGGACACGTGCCTGCAAGGTTGTTTCGTCAAAAAAATGCGTGCGGCTGGCAACCAGCCCGCCGTAAATAAGCGCGTCCGAAGATATTACTGCCGCATCGGCGTCAGGCGCGTTTTCCACCAGCCACTGCCAAAGCCTGTCAGGGTCGCCTGTACGGTCTGCCGAAGCAAGGTATTTTTCCGGCGGCGTCAGTATTTCATAACCGGCAGCCTGTAAATTTTTAACCGGGTAGCTGTAAGTAACCGGCCTGTCATCAAGCGGAATATAAATAAACGTGCCCTTGTATTTTTCTTTTGCCTGTACGCCCGGCACCATTAAAAAAGTACACAGCGCGGCAAATAATATTTTAAGCATGGCTTTATAAAATTTAAAATGCATTTAACCATCTCCACCAAACATTTTTACATTGCCTTGTATTATTATAAATTTATTTACGTTTTTTTTCCAGTTAAAAAATTTATTTGCTAAAGGTTTGACAACTGCTGCCCTGATGCTTATAATATAGTAGTAAATCAATATTACATCAGTAATGCGAAGGAAAAGGCATTTAAAGCGGCCTTACAGAAAAAACTGCCTTGGCTGAGAGCAGTTGGGAACGGTAATTGCCAAACCACCTTCAAACTATGCCCCGAAACAGCAGTAGGCGGCATCGTATACCGGCGTTAACGGTTAACTAAGAGGGCTGCCCAAGCAGCCAATTAGGGTGGAACCGCGGATAACTCCGTCCCTTACATAAGGGATGGAGTTTTTTATTTTATTCAGGAGGTAAAATTATGGTTAAAGTTACTTTAAAAGACGGCAGCGTAAGGGAATACGAAGATAACGTAACCTTGCTTGAAGTTGCCAAAAGCCTTTCTCAAAAACTTGGCAAGCAGGCTTTGCTTGCTGTTGTAGATGGACAGAACAAAGACCTGTCCGATAAGCTGAGCCATGATGCCAGCGTAGAATTTGTTGTGCCCGAAAGCGAAGAAGGCCTGCACGCTATCCGCCATACTGCGGCGCATGTAATGGCACAGGCTATTCAGCACCTGTTTCCGGATGTAAAATTTGCCATTGGCCCTGCCATTGCCAACGGATTTTATTACGACCTTGACAGCGAGCACGTTTTCACTCCGGAAGATTTGGCCGCTATCGAAAAAGAAATGGCAAAAATCATTAAAGCCAACATTCCTTTGGTAAGGGCAGAAATTCCCCGTGCCGAAGCACTGAAAATGTTTGAGGAGAAAAACGAAAAATATAAGGTAGAACTTATTAACGATTTGCCGGAAGACGCAATTATCAGCACCTATACCCAGGGCGATTTTACCGATTTGTGCGCAGGCCCGCACTGCCCTTCCACCGGCCGTGTTAAAGCCTTTAAGCTGCAAAGCATTGCCGGCGCTTACTGGCGCGGTGATGAACACAACAAAATGCTGCAGCGTATTTACGGCACCGCTTTTCCCAGCAAAGAAGAACTTGACGCTTATCTGCACATGCTGGAAGAAGCCGCCAAGCGCGACCACCGCAAACTCGGCAAAGAACTCGATTTGTTCAGCATTCAGGATGAAGGCCCGGGCTTCCCGTTCTTCCATCCCAACGGCATGATTATTAAAAACACCCTTATTGATTACTGGCGCGAAGTACACCGCCGCTATGGTTACTACGAAATTCAGACCCCGATGATTCTTTCCCGCACCCTGTGGGAACGCAGCGGACACTGGGACCATTACCGCGATAATATGTACTTCACCAAAATTGATGAAGCCGATTACGCCGTAAAACCGATGAACTGCCCCGGCGGCATGCTGTTTTACCGTACCCATCCGCACAGCTACCGCGAACTGCCGCTGCGCGTTGGCGAACTTGGCCTTGTACACCGCCACGAACTGAGCGGCGCACTGCACGGCCTGTTCCGTGTACGCTGCTTCACGCAGGATGATGCCCATATCTTTATGATGCCCGAACAGATTAAAGATGTTATTCAGGAAACCATCCGCCTGTTTGACGAAGTGTATGCAACCTTCGGCTTGAAATACCACGCAGAGCTTTCTACCCGCCCGGATGACAGCATGGGTGATGACGAAACCTGGGAAAAAGCAACCAACGGCCTTAAAGCCGCTATGGAAGACTTTGGCCTGCCGTACACTGTTAACGAAGGCGACGGCGCATTCTACGGCCCGAAAATTGACTTCCACCTTACCGATTCCATAGGACGTACCTGGCAGTGCGGCACCATTCAGCTTGATATGCTGCTGCCGGAAAAATTTGATTTAACCTACACCGGCGAAGACGGCTTAAAACACCGCCCGGTAATGATTCACCGCGTTGCCTACGGTTCTATTGAACGCTTTATCGGCATTTTAATTGAACACTATGCCGGTGCGTTCCCCGCATGGCTTGCTCCGTGCCAGGTCCGCATTCTGCCGATTACCGACAAACAGCATGATTACGCACAAAAACTGTACGATAAAATGTTTAAACTTGGTTTGCGCGTACACGTGGATGACCGCAACGAAAAAATCGGTTACAAAATCCGTGAAGCACAAATGCAGAAAACTCCGTACATGCTTGTAATTGGCGAAAAAGAAGTTGAAAACGGCACTGTTGCAGTACGCCGCCGCGGCGAAGGCGACATCGGCGCTATGAATCAGGATGAATTTATCGCCATGCTGCAAAAAGAAATTGCAGAGAAAAAATAATAAAACATAAAATAAAAATCGCTGTACTTTTTGGTACAGCGATTTTTTTATATAAGCAGCAAATCAGCGGTTAAAATAAAACCTGAATTACGCAATATTGCTGCGTAAGTTTTTTAAGGCCTGCTTATGGTGCTTGGTAACCATGGCAGGCGAACAGTTTAACATTTCGGCAGCTTCCCTGCCGCTGTAACCATTTATGTAAAGCGCTTCAATAGTCTGCCGCTGTTTGGCAGTTAACTTATTAAGCGCTAATCTTAATAAAATACTTAATTCCTCACGTTCAATAACATCGTCGCTGAACTCAGCGCCTTCTGCCTCACCATCGGGCAGGGGCGCTTTTTTATTTTCATCCGCCCATACTTTCTTCACTTCATCGTACAGCGCAAAATGAATACGGCACCTTACGTACCCTGCAAAATGCTCGTAATCAACGCCGTTGTATGTTAATACCAGCTCAATAAACTTTAACCTCGCAAGGCTTAAACCCTCCTCAAAACCAAGAGCATTGTAAAACATATCGCGGCGCATTTCGCTGCGGAATAATGGTTCAAAAGATATGCAAAGCTGTTCCAACGCCTGCTTATTACCATTTTGGGCAGCAGTAATTAAACTTTTTGTTTCATTTGCCAAAGTAGTAAAAGTTTTGCGCTGTACGGTTTTGGGAATAATATCCATTTCCGGCACGGCAGATTTAGGCTTTGGCGTTTTAGGCACCGCGTTAGTAAATAAAAAGTTTTTTCTGTTTTGGTAATTATTCAAAAATAAACCCCCTGTTAAAGTAATAAGCCGTTTAGCGGTGCGCACCTAAAAAAGCGGCGAAAACTATAATAACAAAAACGCAGGCAAAAAAACAAGACTGTTTTTGCAAATATTTTTATGTTACATTAAAAGGTTTGATTTTTGTGGGAAACGATTCAGCACCCTGCCAAAAAACGCTAACCTGCGAAAGCAAACCCTGTTACAACAAGACCAGTAAAAGTAAGACATACGCAAACGGAAATGTCTTGCGGGGGGGTAAAAGTATGGTAAAATATTATAACCAAAAAAGAAGTTGTGTTTTTATCAAAAGTTGTTGGAAAGGGATGGACGAAATGAAAAAGAAACGAATGCTGGCGACGCTGGTGATGTTGAGTTTGTTGCAGGGAAGCGTTTATGCGGCAGAAGTTAATACGGGCACATATAATGATTTTTACGAATATTCAGGTGAAGGTACTAAGCAAACACAAATTAAAGACGCTGGAGAGTATACTTTTGTTAACGGCGCTTCAATAATAAATACAGATTTAGAAAAAGATGATGGTGCAAAGGCAATAATTCATGATAGTGGTACTGAAAATAATATTAATAAAATTACAATTAATGTTGGTAATGATAAAAATCATTCACAGTTTATTTTAAAAGGTGAATCTGATATAAATATTTTACAAGAAAATATAAATCAACCAAATGCATCACAGGTGTTGTTTGCTTTAAATAATAATATAATTAACGCATATGATTATAGTGAAACCAATATAAATGCAAAAAATACAGATGTTTGCCTAACCGGTACATTTATGAATGGTATTTCAAGTGATGAAGAATATCATCTCGATGGAGGTGTATATAATCACGATATAAAATTTACAGTTGATGGTAATAATAGCACTAATTTTT
>ULYD01069472.1_pt1 | contig 18893 bp, 29 predicted proteins | sample 1961831 | NCBI WGS metagenome assembly ULYD01 (sample SAMEA4835854, study PRJEB28245) | human gut metagenome | biome: gut microbiome; material: fecal sample | place: Denmark | collected 2008 | reverse complement strand
CCGTGAAAGCGGAAAAAAATCCCGTGAAAGCGGAAAAAAATCCGCTCTATATAAATAATATAAATAATAATATAAATAATAATATAAATAATAATATTAAGCCGCAATTAGAATTTGCGGCAAACATTCCCATTAAAGAACCGGAGGAAAGCAAAGATAAAAAAACATTATTCCGCAATTCTGAAATTTACAAATTAGTAAAATTTGATGAAGCCGGGGCGGGTGTTGATTATTCAGAGTTTGAAAAGAGATTTGCAACACCGGAATTTGAAAGAGTTGATTTAGTCTATTATTTTCATGCCGTTGCTGATTGGAGCGACCAAAAAAATATGAAACGCACAAAAAATGGGTGGTTGGCGACCGTGCGGAATTTTATCCGTGGAGACGTGGAGCGCAACAAATTACATGTTAAGCTACAATATCAACAAAGCACATCTAAGATAAACGTATATGATGCGGTTAAATTTTTAAATGACGATTTCTAATTATGAAACATTTACCCGATAAAATAAACATGTCCGATTTGGCGTTAGAATTAAGCCAAACAGAAATAAAGTCAATTGATATACGGCGTAAGATGATGCAGTTGCCGGAAATATGCAATTGTCTTAGTAATGTTGAGAAGTATGTATTTGTTGCATCAACCAAAACGCAAATACAAGAAATAGACAAACAAACATTGCTTGAAACTTCGTCACAGATATTTAGATACATTGCAATTGATGTAGGCTATAATATTCCAAACGACGAAAACGAATGGGCGTATATCAAGACACGGCTTGTTGATATATTGCAACGCTATTTTGGAACGTTGACATTATCAGACATAAAATTAGCGTTTGAATTGACGGCGGCAGGAGAATTAGACGACTATCTGCCACGGGATAGTCACGGAAATGTTGACAAGAAACATTACCAACAATTCAATATTGACTATATATCAAAGATATTGAAGGCGTATATAAAGAAACAGAATGAAGTTTTTGAAAAGGCATATAAGGCATTGCCGACGGGCAAACCAAATATTAGCGAGGAACAAGTCAGAAACAATGACAAGCGTGTCGAGGAGCGCAAGAGAAAACTATTTTTACGCTATAAATATACCGGGCGTGTAGTCTTTGAATTGTGCGACGAAATGTTTGTTTATGATTGGCTTATGAAATGCGGATTGGCTGATGATGTAAACGTTTCAATCGCCCACCGTAAAAAGGCATATTCAATATATATGCAGCGCATATCAAATGGACTGATAAATAAATATACGGCTTTTGCCGTGCGCAAAAAAGGCATTGCAAGTCCGGAAATTGATTACGCAGCGTATGAAGTTGCACGGCACAAAGAAATAATCAGAGCGTTTGACCGGATGATTGCCGAGGAAATGCAAGTTGAACAATATTTAAAGTTTTGAATATGGAATGGGAACAAAAAGTAAAATTAGTGGAAGCATTAAACGCCGGGAACAATAAAGAAGCGTGCCAAATTATATTAAACAATGACATGGATATGCAGGCATGGGATATGTTTGTTTCTGGCATGGATTTAAAAAAATATGATGATTATAGATCTTTGTCTGACAAAATAGTTTCTATAAAGAATGATTATATCAAATATGCAGGAATTGTAGAAGTATTAAGATTTGGAATGCTGATTTACAAATTAGGATTGGAGGGAGAAAATGAAAATTGATTGCATTGTTGGGGTAGACCCCGGAAGTAACGGCGGAATTGTTACATGGAGGCCAAACCAAAATATTAAGGCAGTAAAAATGCCAAAAGATTTGAACGACTTGAAAGATTATTTATCTTATTTGAAGTCGATTTGTTCGCCTTTGGTTTTTTTAGAAAAATTGAGCGTTCGCCCGGATGATATAATGCCGGGTGCCGATGGCGTCAATATGGGCAAATTGTACAGAATACAAAAAATGATGGCCAATTGTGAGCAATTGAAAGCAGTCATTTCAGTTTGCGACATTCCTTTTGTCATGGTACACCCCATGAAGTGGCAAAATGAATTGAAATTGAGAGTAAAGGCGACCCGCAAGAAAGAGGATAAGAGCGAGCGGAAACGCCGATACAAGGAGATAGCAGGGAATTTATATCCGGAATTGAAACCTACGTTATGGAACGCTGATGCAACATTGATTATGCATTTCGGCCGTTATATATTACAGAATAATCCGCAATGGGTTAGGGATAATTTGCCGAGTAAAGTGTACAACGCATTATTTTAATGCCGTAGGACGTTTTTAATAACTAAATGGATAAATTGCACATGGAAAAGAATATAAGCCCACAGAACGAAAATTCCGCAAAAATAACACTAAATGAGTTTGCGGGATTGGTTAAAGAAATGAGATTTAACCAACGCCGATATTTTGCGCACAGAAATACGGCGACATTGGAAACTTGCAAGAAATTAGAAAAGCAAGTTGATAATATTATAAATAAGATATTTGACAAACAATTAGAATTGTTTTAATTTGTTCCGGACAATACGTCCGGGGCATTTTTTTTGATAAAATTAAAGGAAAGGTTTTGGTAATTAAAAAAATATACGTATATTTGCACCGTTGATAACAACAAACCGACCGGGCGGGTTCCCGGATGAAACAATATACATCATGACAACAGAGGATACAGCTAAGTTAACTGGGACCAAATACTTCATTGAATATGTTAGTCCGGTAGGCCCTTATGGGGAAAAATCATTTTATTACCAATTGGTAAGAACCAAGGATTGTGCAATCATTTTTTCAAATGCTGATCTACAATATATTTTTTCAGAGTGTTGGAAAATGGATATACAAAAAGACGACGTAATGATTTGGTAATATGAAAACAACGACAATAAAATTGACGGCTATATATAGCGACAACCCGATTGTGTGGTATTTAGGTACATACCTACATTTGCGGAAAATAAGAAAAGTTGGAGATATTGAAACCGTGAATAATTATCAGTTAGGCCGCTTAAATGAGGCAAAGGCAAATAAGCAAATTGATTTTGTGAAAGTTACTGAATTTGTTGATGATATGGGAGCCAAAAGGCATGCTATGAGTTATAAGGATTTGGACGACTTATATAAACGTTTGGACAATTTTATTGCTGATTGCACGGTTGAGGAAGCAAAGGACAACCGGGACGTGTTTGTCAAAGTTAAAACGTTGATACACCAAAGAATGAGAGAAACGAAAAAATAATATTAACCGCCGAAAGGCATAAACCGAGTTCATCATGATAGTTAAGAAATTAGAATTGGTAAACTTTCAAGTTATTAAAGAGTTTAACGCAGATTTTGACGGTAACGTTTATTTCATTACCGGGGATAATGAGTTGGGGAAGTCAACCGTTTTAAAAGCAATTGGGGCTTTATTGACCGGGAACCGTGACGCCGTGTTAAGAAATGGAGAAAGCAAAGGCTTTGCAAAAATGATTGTCGGCGACGACGGCGAGGAATACGAGGTTGAATTGCGATTCACGAAAGCAAATCCACGTGGAACGTTATCCATAAAATCAAAGACAACCGGAATGAAGAGCGATAACATTTCAATGCTGCAAAAGATTTTCGGTTATACAGATTTTGACGCCGTGGAATTTTCCCGTTGGTCGGAAACCGCCGAGGGACGCCGCAAACAAATTGAAGTTGTCAAATCATTGTTGCCGGAAAATGTACGCAAAAGAATTGCCGAAATTGATACAAATGTTTCCGCACTGAAAACAGAACGCACCGGAATAAACCGGGATTTGAAAACCTACAAATCAATATCAGATGCAGCTGGGCAGGGATTGACAACAGCCGATTTGAAAATGTATGCCAAACCAAAGGATATTACGGAATTGATGCGGGAACAGCAGGAAAACGCACAATTGATTGAAAAAGCAAAAACCGTTCGTTCGGCTTTGGCGCAAAGAAAAACACAATTGGCTGAAATTCCGGCACGTTTGGAGGCTGCAAAAGATTCATACGAAAAAGCTATTGAAGCAGCAAAAAAGGCAATGGAAATGGCAGAAAATACCTATAAAGAAACCGTTGCACAGATTGAGGCAGAAAAAACCGATTTTGAGAAACGCAAAGCAAATGCGGAAAATTGGTTGGCGAAGTATGAGGAAAACAACCCGGAAAAGTTAGATACAGCAGAGCAGTTGAGAAAGGCAGAGGAACACAATAAGATGGCTGCAAAAGTTGCCGATTATCGGACAAAGAAAAAGCAGGCAGACGACAAAAAGGCAGAGGCCGAAAAGATGGATTCAGAAATTGCGGAATTATCGGCAGAACGTGAGAAACTTATTTCGTCGGCAAAATTGCCTATTTCCGGACTTTCATTCACTGACGACGGATTGGTGTTAAATGACGTCCCATTTGTTGCCGGAAAAGTGTCTGATTCGCAGATAATGGAAGTTGCCGCAAAATTGATTATTGCGAGCAATCCGACGGTTAAAGTGTTCCGCATAGCAAGAGGCGAAAGTTTGGGCGAAAAGAGATTGCAAGCAATTATTGAGATTGCAAAGAAAAACGGATTCCAAGGCTTTATTGAGGAAGTCAAGAGAGGACAAGACGATTTGATTATTGAGGAATACACAGAAAGCGAGTAATTAACCGGGGCGTCGGTTCCCCGGCGTCCCTTAAACAAAACAATATGGAAATTAAAAAAATGACAATTTCAGATGTTATAAAGACACGTGAATTTTATCATAAAATGAATGTTGTTATAACTGATTTGATAAACGTTCGCAGAAATGCCATTGCGCCATTGAAAAGGCACCCAATAGACCGTTTGCAGGAACGGGGAGTTTTTGATCCGGGGCAAATGACGGTATTGTATGCAAATGCAATGGATAAGAAGTTGCAGGGATATTCAAGCAGTGAAAGGAACTTTATATTGCAAGTTGGCAATGAGGCTTTCAATAAGACAATGAAACAATTGGCTGATAAAGAAAAGAAAGACAATGAAAAAAAGAGAGATAACAGCAACGGGAATGATTAATAATAACGGCGGATTGCAAATGTATATGGGAGAATTAAATCAATTCTTTGCAATGCACAAAGGCTGTCGAATAATCGCCCAGTTTAGTGTAGCGTCGCCCGGTTCGTCGGAGGCTTTGAAAGGGTATTATTTCAATTACGTTGTACCAGCGTTTAAGAGCGGAATATGGGAGGCGGGCGAACGTCTGACGGACGAACAAACAGAACGTCGTTTGCGTGAGTTGTCCCCGGTTATGTATGAGCAAACACCGGATATAACAACCGGAAAATACGAAACACGCTTGCGGACAATTGCAGAGTTAAACAATGCTGAATTGATAGAACACATTGAGCATTTGAAACAGATTGCAGCAGAGGAATACAGCATATTTATTGACGACCCTAAAACTATTTGATATGATTATAATTACAATATGGGACATACTAACAATTATCATAATTTTGATTGCAATTGTAATGTATGCAATACTTTACTATATTTCAAAAAAGAAATGATAAATGTTTTGCAAATGTAATCAACCACGAAAATGTTACCCGTTGTCATATTGGCGGGTTATCCGGTACAGATATACGCCGCATGGGTATAGCTGTGTAAAATGTTTAAAATGTGGGTGTGTATGGATTGCACATGCAAAGTATGTAGAATTGACTAAAAATATAGATAAACAGCAAAGTTTATTTTGAATGAAACCATATAGGGATTTGGATAAAATCGGGCAAAAGGCAAGGGACAATGAGAAACGATTGTCGTGTGACAAATGCCCCGCAAATGGGAAATGCAGCCCTACGATGTATGAGGCATGCGATTATATTTATTTGACCGCATTTAAATGTGGGTATAATGTTCGTGAAAAAGAAACAAGAATAAAAAACAAGAAAAATGAAAAGAGTGAATAATACATTGAAAAATGTTTTGGTCTTTGATTGCGAAACAACCGGGATTCCGCCCAAGGGCGCAGAACGAGGGCGCACCATTTGAATTTGTTATTGATGAATTTTTGGAGGATTGCACATCAGCCCGCTTGTTAATTGGCCATAATATATACTTTGACACGTCAATTGTAAAAGCAATGATATTATCAATTATGGGGCGTGAATATTATGATGCAAAGGCCGACAAAGCATTATTTAAGGGAAAACGTATTGATACAATGATGAAAACTATTAAATTTGTCGGTGCAAAAAAAAGCAACGGGAAAGGTATCAAATATCCGACGTTGGAAGAACTTTATAATAAATGTTTCCCCGGCGAAACATTCCCAGCGCATGATGCGTTAGAGGACGTGAGGGCATGCAAACGTTGTATTCCGGTTTTGGTCGAAAATGGTATTATTGAATTGAAACAAAAAGAATATCCGGAGAACACGTTGAATTTCAGATCCAAAAAGGAACCCGCCAAAACAAAAAAAGTGAAACGCATAATTGAGTTTTGCGACCCGTCCCCGGTAAAATTACCAGAAGTTGAGCCTACGGAAAATAAGAAACATGAATTGTTGAACGAAAATGATTTTTAATGAACTTATGTATTGATTGCATCTATTATCAGCAATGCGCTGATAATGGCGTTTACGCCGATGATGTTATATGTGAGAAATTTGAATTACAACCAACCGGGAGGAGCCCGGAAACAAAAAATAATAAATAAAATTATGAGCGATAAAAAAAATGTAATACCCGTACCGTCAAAGGATAAATTTTCTTTGTCAAAGGTTAAATTGCTGAAAGATGGCGGATTAGACGTACATTATGAAGTAACGGAAACCGTCGCAAATGAAGTTTACGTGAATAAATATCATGTAATGAGTGCTAAGGATATACACCCGGATTTGAGGTCTTTATTCAAAGACCTTTGCCCGATAATGGGACGGATATTCAACATAACATCATTTAAAACATTGATGGCCACGCCGGAATTTAAGGCGACAAAAAAACAAATTGAATTATCAGAGGATTTCGCAGACAAATGTTTGGCAAACATTGAAGTTCGTGGTGTCTCGCTATCCGGGCAGGATGATAATGTCGGTGTCGTATTGACCGGATTGTTTACGGTTTCTAATAATCAGAAAACGGCGATTAATTCGCCACGACTGAAATATAATACTGAAACATTTGGCTTTGAGGAGGATTTGGAAAATATCGTTTGGAACATTGAAAATGAAGTTTACGAATTTCTGTTTGAGGGCAAAAAGGCACAAATGGAATTGTTCGGAGCAAACGGAGAAGCAAATCCTTTGGTCTACATGTCCGACACAGATCCGGGAAATAAGTAATGGAGCCTATATTGTTAACAGAACGTTACGAATATGATTATTGCGTGTTGCATGGATATGAGCCGTTATTGGATATTCGCAATTTTCGGTTAGACATACGATTAAGGGCTGATTTGCAACGGGAATTGTTCGGACATTGTGTGTTTGGACGTGGTAACATTCCCGTTGCCAACCAAAGATTTTTCCGGTGGGTATGGGAGCATAAACCGCACAGATGCGAGGAAACATTGCGGCCGTTACATAATTATTCGGCAACCTATTGTTCGCATATATTGACACGTGGAGCATACCCGGAAATGGCGCACGACCCGAGGAACATAAATATACTTTGTTTTGAAATGCATAACCGTTGGGAGAATGGCGACCGTGAGAATATGCGTATATATCCCGGAAATGTTAGAATTATTCAGTTATTAAAAAATGAATATCAGAAATTAAGATTATGAGGACAAAACAGAAAACACCCGATTACGGGGCTATTTCACGCCGTTCAATCAAAAGAGATTATAAGAGAGTACAAATGTATCCGGAACGTGGGAAACGCCCGCAAATCGAAAAATCGCCCGAAATAAATTCTGAAAGACGTGTGTTATTTGTTGGCGAAAATTCAAGTTATTACAAATTGCGTTCGTATTTAGTAGGAAAATTAGTGCGATTGGCGGAGCTGTCAAGCGTCGGCGGTTGGGTTTGTGAGTTTGTGTATGACGACGACAGGAAAGCAATAAATCATGCGGCTGGATGGTCTGAATTGAAAAATACTTATTTGTTGGATTGCGTAAAATTTAAGTGATGAAAATAAAATCTAAAACCGGATATAAAATTGTTTTCTTTACGTTCTTGACATTTACGGTTGTGTCTTATATATGGACGTTGTTTTGTATAATATCATGGATTTTTAAATCATTATCATTATGAGCGTAAACAAAGTTATTTTAATGGGACATGTTGGCAAAGACCCCGATATAAAGACATTTGAAAATGGCGGAGCCGTTGCTCAATTTTCGTTAGCAACATCAAAAAAGGGCTATAAGACAAGAGATGGAAAGGAAGTTCCGGAACGCACCGAATGGCATAATATCGTATTGTCAAATGGATTGGCCAAAGTTGCAGAGCAATATGTCAAAAAAGGCGACAAACTATATATTGAGGGTGAGTTGAGAACAAGAGGTTATGAGGACAGCAACGGGGTTAAACGTTATATTACCGAGGTATACGGTTATGACATGGAAATGCTGACGCCGCAAAAAGATGGAGAAAAGAACGCGACAAGACAAACGGCACCAACGCCAAACCCAGCTGATGATTTACCATTCTAAAATGAGTTTTGAAATTGAAATTATAATTCCGGCGGGTGCCCGTCTTATTGGAACCCGGACAAAAGGTAATAAGGTTATAGCAGTATGTGAGTTTGTGCAGCCAAAAATACAGCAGCCACGACCAAATAGACCTATTGGATTTGCAATAAATGACACCCGCCAAAAATAAAATGAATTATGCAGTACATGAATAAAGATTATGACCCGGAAAAACACGACCGTTGGCGCGCATTAACCGTTAAACAGCCTTATGCAAATGATTTGGTAACGGAGGCATACAAGGACGAAAGCGGCGTTATCTACGGGCAGAAATCAATTGAAGTTCGGAGCAAAAACACGTCATATCGTGGCGACGTACTGATATGTTCCGCAGCGTCCCCGGTTTATCCGGGAATGGAAAGCGGCGTTACGTTGGGATTGGTTGAATTGTACGACGTAAAGCCTATAAAAGAGTTCACGCCGGAGGATTGGGAAAACACCCGGATCCCAAAGGAAAAGAGGGCGAAAACAACAAAGGGTTTCGGATGGATGATGCGCAACCCACGTAGAGTTGTAGAAATGCCAATTAAAGGGCAATTAGGTATTTATAATTTAGTTTACACAAAGGGCGAAATAATGCAATATCCCCGAAAAATGGTAATTGATAAAAAAAGTTGGTTGCAGATTAAAAAACAGATAAAATGAAAAAAATAGGATTCCACGTTTGGCGTATCGGCGCATTTATATATTTGCAGAACAATTGGAAATTCAGACAAATATTTCTATTGCCCGGATTGGTGGTTGAGGGTGTAAATGGCAATGATGCTTATGTTGATTTTGAATTGAAATTATTTTTCATGTCTATTGGTTTGCGCCTTATATGGATTAAGAAAAAAAGTAGTATATTTGTAAGCACGTTAAAGAAAATCATTAATGAAAGAAATTACTAAGATCTTGCCCGGCAAAACAGCCGTAAAATTGCAGGAAAACGCAGGAAATTACGATTGTAGAATTACTGATTTGGCCGTTGTTGGCGGATTGAATGTCCGTATATCAGTGGCCGGAGCTGACGAGAATTTGAAAAAGCTATTTGATGATTTCAATATTCAGTTAGGCAATGAGAACCAAGAAACCGCAACCGTTTGACCCGGAAAAACAATACAACCCCGGCGAACGTTCCGTTTACCGGGGGATGGTAATAGTTGCCGAGAGATGGAATGAAAAAGCGGAAATATTGTTGAGTAAAAATAGATGTCCATTTCCTTTGTTGCGTTGCAATATTTGCATAATGGATGGAATGGATTGTTCAAAATTTTGCGATGAATACGGACGGACTGATAATAAAAGAATTTATTTCAGAAAATTGTATAATTTAAAAACCAAGAGCGATGAGTGAAAGTAGATTAACCCCGTTTGATGCGGAAGTCTTTTTGATGATTAAAAGCATAACGGATTCAGAACTGGAAGTTAAAGAGGCTGACAATTTTTTTACAATTAAAATGTACGCCCCGCATAAAGATGAAAAGATTATTGAGGCCGCAATATATGCCGTAAAAGGTAGATATGGAAAAAGAATAAAAGACATAAGATTAATTAAAGAACATGCATTGTTGAATGGCTCAACATTTTATGTCGAATACGAAAAAGGGGCGGAGAATTTGCCAAACGAAATACGTTCAGAGTTGAAAGAGCCAAACGAAAATGCCGGATATTTGTATTGCCGTAAATTAATGGAAGTGCGAGCTATTCCGGTATCACGTGATAATTTTGAAAGACTGAATGAGTTTACCGGGGGAGGAATTATGAGGATTCCCGTAAAGCCGGGCGGCGTAGCTGTTTATTCATTCCCAACCGAAAATGGCTTAATGTTAGATGTCCCGGAAAGATATTATATCGTATTGACACCGGAAGGAAAGTTTGGAAAAATGGATGCGCCGACATTTATAGCAAACTTTGAGGAAAAGGACGACAACGCAGCAGTTTTAGATTTCGCCGAAAAAAGATCGTTTGAGAAAATGAACAAACTTTTTGGAAAGAACTTTCAACGTAGATTTTCAAAACTTACAGAGGAATACCACGAATTGTTTGTTGCTGCTGATGACATGTCGGTAAATGGAATAATGCCGGAAAACACGTCTGAAATTATAGACGAGTTGGCAGATTTGAACGCAGTGTTATTCCATATTGCGGCGTTATTTGGATATTCCCAAAGAGAATTGCAGGAAATGGCATACAAGAAAATAACGGGTAGAGAGAAAAACCCGGATTTCATGCGCAGACACCCGCACGAAGAGCCGGAAAGCCCGGTTTGTGGAAATTGCAGTAACTTTGAAAATGAGAACATTGAGGGTGACGGATTTTGCAATGAGCAGAAAGGATAAAAGCAAATGATTTGGATAATTGTTTATTTAGTGGGCTTAGTATTGTCATATATTGCTATGATACACAAAAAAGAGAATTTTCAGATATAAAACTATGCGACGTATTTACAATATTAGGGCTTAGTCTTTTGTCGTGGGTTGCATTAATTGTAGATGTTGTAATCTATATTTTTGAAAAATGGGATGCAGTAGTTTTAAAAAGAAAGGAAAAGAAAAATGAAACCAATTGAATTTCCCGGCGTGAATGTAGTCTTTGCAAAAGACCAACTGGAATATATGCCGTTACCCGCGATGAAAATCCCGAATGACCCGCAGGGGCTTATAATTACCAAATGGCAGTTGTCCCCGGAGGAATTGGAGAGAGTAAAAGAAACCGGAACAATACATTTGTCAATGCTGACATTTAACCAACCATTGCAACCCGTATTGTTAACCGTAGATTTACCAACAGAAAGATAAAGTTATGGATAAGAAAACATATTTGAAAAAACGAAAAAAGATTGACAACAAAAGAAACGATGCATTGATTAGGTACAACCAAAAATTGGAGGAAATCAACGCAGAGTATATCCGTGAGAGTTGCCCGTTTAAAATTGGGGACAAAATAAAGCATGACTGCAAAGTCGGAGTTATACAAGACATTACCCCGACGGATGACGGACGATATAATTACTACGTTCAAAAGGTCGGCAAGAACGGAAATATGACAAACATCTATTTCAACATCTTTTGGTTCGACCGCAAACCGATAAACAAGGTTAAAAACGCCCCGGAACAATAACCGGGGCTTTGCCGTATAGTAAAGAAACCCGAATGAGGCCTAATTTAGCCCCGTAGGGCTACGAAAATATAAAAGACGATAAAGTTATCAAGGAATAAACAAAACCCGCTTAAAACGAAAATTCCCCGAAAATAACAAGCAAAGGGAAAGCAGCGTTTGAGAGGAAAGCAAGTGTATATAATTTGCCGTTATAAAAAGGTTTAAAAAATGGAAGAGAGTAAAAGACAAAGGGGCGGACGCCCGAAAATGTGCAAGAGAACAAAAGATCAAAGGGAATTTGATTTGGCGTTTTGTTCAAATCTGTTTTTGCGTGGTTACACATATAAAGAGATTTCAGAGCGATTGAATGAGGAAAACGCCCGGCGTGGTGTCGGATATACCATAACAAAACAAATGGTATATTGGGACATGCAACATTTGTTGATAGAGTGGAAACGTGAGCGTTTGGAAAATATCGACGATTACGTCACGCAAGAATTGCGCAAATTAGATAAAATGGAGGTTGAGTTGTGGGAAGCGTGGGAGCGTTCAAAAAAAAGCAAGTTGAGAGAGAAAAACCGACAAAATGCCAAACTACGCAAAGTGTTAGAGGACAAAGACAACCCGGAATATTACGGTTATGAGGAAAAAATGGTTGAAACTTCGTCCGGTAATCCCCGTTATTTAGATTTGTTGCTGAATGTGCAACAACGCCGTGCAAAGATGTTGGGATTTGATGCGCCAATTAAGGTTGATATTCCCGGATTAAAAGAGAGTGTAAGAAGTGATGCGCCGCAGTATGATGTTAGTGCAATACCGGATGATTTGTTGTTTGCCGTAGCCGATAAATTGCAGTCAGCGGAATATCAAAAAGTGTTAGCAGAAAAGGAGGGCACAAATGGCAGCACGCAAGAAAGCAAATAAAAAGGAACCCGAAAGGCTGATATGTGATAATTGTGCGTTGGCCGAATGGGTAACACATTTACATCGACATTTGGATTTGAACGGCAAACCTATATGTCTGACATGCCCACATGAAAAATATTTCATTGTGAGGGGGCACATAGCATGTTCGCATTATGTCGGTAAAAAATAATTCAGTATTTAAATAATACTTAATAACTGACGGAGGATTAAAAGATGAATAACGCAGAATTGCTAAAAATGTATGCCGCAATAAAGAATAATCCGGGCGAGATAGTGAGAAGTGCAGCACGTCGGCGTCTTATAAATTTTGCCCGGTATATGAAACCGGATTTAGTATTAGAACCATTCCATCAAGTATATTATACATTGTTAGATATGTTTGCGCATGGTATCATACGAAAAATGATTGTGCAAATGCCGCCGCAGCATGGCAAGAGTGAGGGTTCAAGTAGGAGCCTGCCCGCATTTATGTTAGGATTAAATCCCGATACAAAAGTATGTATCGGTTCGTATGCGGCCACAATTGCACGAGATTTTAACAGAGACGTTCAAAGGATAATTGACACGGCGAGTTATCGGGAGATATTTCCGGAAATATATCTAAATGGGTCTAACGTTGTAACAATGGCTAATACATACTTACGAAATTCTGATGTAATAGAAATTGTCGGACATAAGGGTTCGTTACGTGTCGTTGGTCGTGGCGGTTCGCTGACATCAAAGACGGTTGATGTTTCAATATTAGACGACGTTTACAAGGATTACGCCGAGGGTAACAGCCCGATTGTACGAAATGCAGCATGGAAATGGTACACAACCGTGGTACGTACCCGATTACACAATGATTCGCAAGAATTAATTGTTTTTACACGTTGGCATGATGATGATTTGATAGGCCGTATTGAAAAGAGCGGCGAAACCGTCATTGATATAAAGAGTTGGGATGATGTTAAGAATATTCCTGCCGGGGCATGGGTACGAATTAATTTCGAGGGACTAAAAACCGGAGAACCTACGGAGGTCGATCCAAGGCAGCCCGGAGAGGCTTTATGGGACAAAAGGCACAGCCGGGAAAAATTGGAGTTACAAAGATCATTAGACCCTATCCAATTTCAATGTCTATATCAAGGAAACCCCGGAAGCGCAGAGGGTAGGTTGTATCGCAACCCGTTTAGAACATACGTTGATAAATCAGAGTGGGGCACATATATACGTAGCGGCAATTATACAGACGTGGCAGACGAGGGCGATGACTATACGTTTTCGGCGTGTTATGATATTTTCAAGTCCGGCAATGAGGCATGGAACGAACAAAAGAAACGATTTGAGCCTATTCTGTATGCGCTAATTACTGATATGGTATTTACGCAGGAAAACACAGATGTAACAGCCGTTACCGTACCGGACATGATTAACAGATGCGGCACGCAGAAAGCATGGATTGAAAGTAATAACGGCGGTTCCGGATTTGAAAAGTTGATAAGAAAAAAGATTAAGGCTATTTCAGAACCATTTTACCAAGGAGCCAACAAGGAAAGCCGTATAATAACCAATTCCGCAAGTGTAAACGCACAAATCATAATGCCGTTAGGATGGCAGGAGCGTTTTCCAAAGGTATATGAACACGTAACCGGGTTTTTGCGTGATTTTTCAGCAAATGAGCACGACGACCCGGAGGACGGTTTGACCGGAATATATGAAAAAGAATTGGCGGATGGCGATATTAGGCCGTATAATGCAGTACATAAGGGCATAAGACGCCGAAATTAACATTTTTAATTGCGGATATTTTGAAAAAAATATATCTTTGCAAAAGTAAGGGCAAAGGGACAGCCCGGAGATAATTAATTTTTTAGTTTTAACGTTAAAAATTTTTAGATTATGGCTATTTGTAAATGCCCGGCAGCAACAGCGTTGCCAAACATTCCAAACTTCATGTGTGCCGAGAGCTTCGGACAGATTCAAAAAGTAGCGTTTCAGCGTCTTTACAAGAGTGCGGCCCAGAAAAATTCGTTTGCGACTGATGCGGGTATAGAGAAAAAAGCGTCATGGACGCCGTTGTTATCAGCAAGTGACGACACAAAGGTTGTTGTGTCTCCATACATACAAGCACCAACGGCAGAGGCTGGAGCCGCACGAACATTTGGCGGCGGAAATGAGACATTGGGCGGTATAGAGGAGATTGTCGGTAGGGAGCCAACGCCGTTTACCGGAGTTATGCGAAAAATGCCCCAATCAATAATAAAATCATTGAAAGAATTGCAGTGCGAAAGTGATTCGCAGAATTTGGGCATATATCTGTTTGATGAAAACGGAAACATCGGCGCAATCAGAGACACGAAGACAGAAACGACATATTACCCGATACCGATTCGTTCCCTTTTCATTGGAGACAAGACATTGGGCGGATATGAGGCACCCGACAGCAACGCCATACAATGGTCGTTCTTGCCGAATTGGTCTGATGATTTGGCTATTGTCGCACCGGAGGATTTCAACCCACTAACTGATTTGAAGAATGGCGAAGCCTAAGAAAACAACCGTGTTGTTAGAATGTCTGACATTAGGCACGACACGTGAATTTGAAGTTAGCCACGCCGAAAGATTGTTGAGGATGCAAAATAACGGCGGATGGCAGTTGCCCAAAAATAGTAAATTTGAATTTGACAAAGAAAATGGGATTAGATATAATACAGATAAAAAAGGCGATAACGGAGCGGAAAAAGAAAACGGCGATTGATAGAGCGTTATGCCATCAAAGCCGCATAAGATTTCATGCTCAAAAAATGTTGACGCCTTACGTCATGCAGCCAATAACCGATTTTTTGGCCTTTGTATCTAACATATTACCCGCAGACAAACTCAAATTATTTAAAACCATGTTCCGTTACCCCGTCAATACGAACGAGGTAACGGGCGTTTGTTTTGATAAACTAAGCCGCATTTTTGACGGACGCAACCCGGCGTTCAATTATCAATTCATGAATAGTGAGCAACGGGATGATTGGGAGTATTACCGACAAAATGTATTGCATGAACCCGAAGTTTGGTCGACAAAGGGTTGGGAATACTTCAAAACCGAAATAAACAGCGTTTTGATTGTTGATGTGCCCAAGGAACAAACAACCTATTATCCCGAGCCATATTTCTATTGGTTGCCAATAAGTCAAGTCGTTACTTATGAAGTGAATGACAAAACGGGTAACATGGATTGGATTATCTTTAAGCAAAAAGATGATATAATTGTTGTCATTGATGATGAACGTTATAGAGTGTTTGCGGCTAAGAGCGGCAATATTAAGGAATTACTGATTGATGCGCCGCATGATTTGGGGTATTGTCCGGCACGTTTCTTTTGGAATGAACCGTTGAATTTATGCGAACCCGATGTCAAGGCGTCGCCGTTGACTGATGAATTAGAGGCTTTGGATTGGTTTTTGTTTTATCATATTTCAAAGCGCATATTGGATTTGTATGGGTCGTACCCTATTTATTCCGGTTATGAACAAAATTGCGATTTCACTAACGCCGAGAATGGCGATTTTTGCGACGGCGGATTTTTGAAAGACAAAGAAGGACATTATAAGTTTGACCAAGCGGGATTATTGGTTCCATGTCCTAAGTGTGGGGACAAGCGAATTGCCGGAGCCGGAACATACATTGAAATACCCGTACCGGATGGCGATAAACAGCCGGATTTGCGCAACCCAATACAGATGTTAACGGTTGACCGTAGCAGTTTGGACTACAATGTTGCCGAGGAAGAGCGTTTGCGGACAAATATCATAACGTCAGTTGTCGGCACCAATGAAGAGATAACCACACGGGATGCGCTGAATGAGCAGCAAATACAAGCGAATTTCGAGAGCCAAAGCACAATTCTTAACCGAGTTAAAAAGGGATTTGAAGAGGCACAGCAATTTGTTGATGAAACCGTTTGCCGTTTGCGATATGGTAATATGTTTATATCCGCAAAGATAAATTACGGCACGGAATTTTATTTGTACGATGTAAATAAATTACGTGAGAGATACAAGCTTGCAAAGGATAACGGAGCAAGCGAGGCGGAATTGGACGCACTGCAAAATCAGATTATCGAAACGGAGTACAGACATGACCCGACGCAATTACAACGTATGTTAGTATTGGCGGAATTGGAGCCATACAGACATTGGTGCCGTAATGAAGTGTTAGATTTGTACTCTAAGAATTTAATTTCGGAAGATGATTTGAAAGTTAAATTGAATTTTGCTAACTTTGTCCGCAGATTCGAACGAGAAAACACTAATATCATTGAGTTTGGAAGTAACATTCCTTTTAAACAGAAAATTGAAATTATAACCAATAAATTTAGAGATTATGCGAGTGAAAACAGAAATTGAGGGTAAGACTAAGGACGTCGGATTATTGGACGTTACCCCGGAAAACTTCATTGTCCCAAAAGGGGAAGAAAATTGTTATCATTGCCGAATTGAGGTCGTCAAATTCCACGGAGAGACCGGGGAAAGGTTATCCAAACCACGTATTCAAGTTTTCGGAAAGAAATACTTTGAGACATTTGGTTTGCATGATTTGAGAAAGCAGGGTTTTAGAGTAGACATCTTACATGACCCGAACGTTTGGGAGGCAGCAAACAAAGAAAAGATTGAGGCAAACAAACGAGCCAAGGCAGAGGCAGAGGCAAAGGCGGCAGCAGAAGCAAAAGCGGCAGAACTTGAGCAAATGAAAGCGGAAATTATTGCAGAACTGAAAGCCGCCGGAGTTATCCCGGAAGAGACAAAGAGACCCGGACGAAAACCGAAAGCCGAAAAGACAGAAGAAACGGCAACCGAAACACCGGAAAGTAACGAGAAAGTTTAACAATAAAAAATACAATTATGGCACAGATTGCACAGCAGGACAATTTGGTTATTGAAGTAACCACGACCGCCGCAACATTAGACGGCGACACAAAGAACAAGTTGATTGAATGTATTAAGGGCGGCACAATTGCCGACGTCGTGTTGGTAACAAAAGAAGTTGAAAACAAAATCAGCCATGCAAAGGTCGTTAGTTGGTTAGTAGATACAACAAGCGAGGATGCGCCGAAATACACAATCTACATTGTAAACGCAAATAGTGCGTCAATTGAAGCAATTGCACTTAATTAAATTCAAAGGGAAAGAATTATGTTAACGAGAGAGATCTTAACAGCAAATGCGGCATTATCCGGTCTGACGGATGAACAGATAACAGCGATTACAACATTGTCACAGAACGACGAAAACAGCGTCATTGCCAAGAAAACGGGCGAAATATACGGAGCGTTAGACGCCGACATATTGGAAGTGTCCGGTATTACCAAAAACGGAACTGAAAAAACGTATGATTACGCAAAACGTGTAATGGGCGAAATGAAAACAAAAGCCGATAGCGCAAACGGGCTGCAATCGCAGATTGATTCATTGACCAAGGAAAAAACACGTTTGGAAAAAGCTATTGCCGATGGTGCGGCAGATGCAGAGACCGTGAAAGCATTGAAGCAGGCAAAGGCAGATTTGCAAAACGTAACAACGCAGTTTACCGAGTTGACAACCAAGTATGATACGGAAAAGGCAAACCACGAAAAAGAGTTGTTCGGAGTAAGAATTGACAACGCATTGCAGACAGCAGCCGCCGGGATTAAATTCAAATCCGGTTTTCCGGGCAGCGTCACAAAGGTTATTTTGGCGCAGGCAACCGAGAAAGTAAAAGGTATGGACCCGGAATATATAGACGACGGCAACGGCGGAAAGATTTTGGCGTTTAAAGATGCGAGCGGCGCAATTATGCGCAACCCGAATAATCAGTTAAACCCGTTTACGCCCGCTGAATTGCTGACAAAGGAATTGGACAGCATGGGAGTATTGGAGAAGCCAAGGCAGCAGACGGGAGCTGGAACAAATCCACCCGTGGGAGGAAATGGAGGCGGAAAGGATGTTACCTTTGAAGTCAGCGGTGCCAAAACAAGGGATGAAGCCTATGAAATTATTGCCAAATCACTTATGCAGCAAGGCATGTTGAATGGTTCAAAGGAGTTTGACGATGCGATGAAACAAGCGTGGAAAGACAATAACATATCCAAATTACCGGAAAGATAATCACGGGCAAGGGACACCCGCATTTAATAACAATTTAAAAATTAATTAACTATGAGTTTAATTGCAACAAGATTACAGAATTGGCGAGTTGAAAACCCGGAGCTAGACCGTAACATGACCCGCCCGTGTGAGTATGGCGCATTGGATTTTTTCATTG
>ULYD01071205.1_pt1 | contig 18918 bp, 10 predicted proteins | sample 1961831 | NCBI WGS metagenome assembly ULYD01 (sample SAMEA4835854, study PRJEB28245) | human gut metagenome | biome: gut microbiome; material: fecal sample | place: Denmark | collected 2008 | reverse complement strand
GGTTTTTATAGTTGTGCGCCTCGTCCACAAAGAGCCGGTCTACACCGAGCTGTTCAAAAGTTACCACATCATCCTTGCGGCCTTCCGCTTGCAGCTTTTCCAGCCTGGCCTCCAGGGATTTCTTTGTCCGCTCCAACTGTTTCACCGTGAAGCGTTCCCCGCCGCTGGCCTCCACCTCGGAGATACCCTCGGTGATTTCCCATATCTGTTCCCGCAAAAGCCGCTCCTGGCGTTCCTTGCTTATGGGGATTTTCTCAAATTGCGAGTGTCCGATAATGATGGCATCATAGTCGCCGGTGGCGATCCGGGCGCAGAACTTCTTGCGGTTGTGCTTCTCAAAGTCCTTTTTGGTTGTCACCAGGATATTGGCCGAGGGGTACAATCGCAGGAACTCCGAAGCCCACTGTTCGGTCAGGTGGTTCGGGACCACAAAAAGGGATTTCTGGCACAGCCCCAGGCGTTTGGCCTCCATCGCGGCAGCCACCATCTCAAAGGTCTTGCCCGCGCCCACTTCATGGGCCAGCAGCGTGTTGCCGCCGTACAGCACATGGGCAATGGCGTTTTTCTGATGCTCCCGCAGGGTGATGGAAGGGTTCATGCCTCCAAAGACGATATGGCTGCCGTCATACTCGCGGGGCCTGGTACTGTTCATTTCTTCATTGTATTGGCGGACCAATGCCTGCCGCCGCTGCGGGTCTTTCCAAATCCAGTCCTTAAATGCCTCCCGGATGGCCTGCTGCTTCTGTGCGGCCAGGGTGGTTTCCTTGGCGTTTAACACCCGGCGCTCTTTCCCGTCCGCATCCTCCACCGTGTCATAGATACGGACATCCCGCAGGTTCAGGCTGTCCTCCAGGATTTTATAGGCGTTGGCCCGGTTGGTCCCATAAGTGGTGTAGGCGGCCACATTGTTATAGCCCACAGAGTTTTTCCCCGTCACCTGCCATTCGGCGGTGTAAGGGACATACTTCACCTCGATCACATCCCGCAGATAGGGCGGGGTCTTGAAAGTCTCGTACATAAACTGTTGGATGTATTCCTTGTCAATCCAGGTCGCACCCAGCCGCACCTCAATCTCAGAGGCATCCAGGTCCTTGGGCTGGGCGGCGGTAAGCGCCTCCACATTGACGGAAAACGCCGGATCGCGCTCCGCCGCCCGCTGTGCCTGGCACAGCTTCTGCCGGACATTGCCGGACAGGTATTCATCGGCGGTCACATAATGGGGTGAGCCGTCTGGCTCCGTAATCCCCGGCACCTGGAAGATTACGCCCCGCAGTTCCTCGGCCAGCTCGTCCCCGGTTCTGCCGGTGAGCGAAGCCATATAGCCCATATCCACACAGGCTTTTTCCGAAATGGAGACTGCCAGGGCTTCGGCGGCGGTGTCCACAGAGGCCACCGCCTCATGGGGCTTAATGGTCCGCTTGGTGAACATATCCGCCTTGCGTTCCAACCTGCCATCCTCGTCCAGCACTTCCAGCGCACAGAGCAGGTAATAGCTGCTGTCATCGGCAAAGGCCAGCCGGTTCGCCCGGTCATTGATAAGTCCGTACTTGGCAGAAAAGGCATCATAGAGCCGGTTCAGCTCCGCCATCTGTTCCCGGATGGCGGCATCCGGCATGGCGGCGTTCATTTCCAGGTCGATGAGCCGCTGCACACAGTCCCGCAGCTCCACCAGCCCCTTGATGCGGGCCTCGGCGGTGGCGTTTAAGTCCGGGCGCACCATGCGGCTGTTTTCCCGGTAGTACACCGCGCCATCGACCACCGTGTAAGAATAGTTTTTCACATCCGGGTCTGCCGGGAGGGAGGTGTCGATGTCCTCGCCTTCACCCAGCTCCGGCAGCTCGGCCTCGGTATAGCGGCCCTGGATATGCTGCATCGCTTCACGGAGCTGCTGTTCCAGGTCTGCGCCTTCCCTCGGATTGCAGACGAGCTGGGGGCCAAACGGCCCGGTCACAATATCCAGGTCGCCCAGCACCATTTCCGGGTGGGTACGGAAGTAACGGTTCATGGTCACATGGTCGTGCCGTTCCCGCCCGTCTTTATCCGTATAAGTGTTTGTGCGCAACAGGTCTGTCTCCACCCATTCCGGCAGCGGTTCTCCCTGCATCCGGGGGACTTCCCGCTTTTGCAGGAAAACAATGTCCATCGCAATATCTGTCCCGGCATTGGCCCGGAAGGTGGTGTTCGGCAGGCGGACCGCGCCCAGCAGGTCGCACCGCCGGGCCATATACTCTCTGGCGTGCGTGTCCTTTTTATCCATTGTGCCGCCGCTGATGCCGTTGGAAGTGATGAAAGCAATGATGCCGCCAACCCGCACCTTGTCGATGGTCTTGGCAAAGAAGTAATCGTGGATTAGCAGATTGTGCCGGTCATAGGGCCGGTCACTCACCCGGTAGTTGCCAAACGGCACATTTCCGATGGCAAGGTCAAAAACGCCGTCCGGGTACTGCGTTTTCTCAAAGCCGTTGACCTCGATGCGGGCATTGGGATAGAGCTGGCGGGCGATACGCCCGGTGATGCTGTCCAGCTCCACGCCGTACAGCTTGCTTTCGCTCATGCTCTCCGGGAGCATCCCGAAGAAGTTACCCACGCCGCAGGACGGTTCCAGAATGTTGCCGCTGTAAAAGCCCATCTGCTCCACGGCCTCATACATGGCGCGGATCACCATAGGGCTGGTGTAGTGGGCGTTCAGGGTGGAGGCCCTGGCCGCTTCATATTCCTCCGGGGTCAAAAGCTCCTTCAGCTCGGCATACTCCTTGGCCCAGGCGGTTTTGGACGGGTCGAAAGCCTCCGGCACGCCGCCCCAGCCCACATAGCGGGAAAGGACTTCCTGCTGTTCCGGGCTGGCCTGCTGGCCCGCTGCTTCAAGCTCCTTCAACAGACGGATGGCGGTGATATTGGCCTGGTATTTGAGCCTCGGTCCGCCTTCTCCCAGGTGGTCGTCCGTGATGCGGAAGTTCTGCCCGGTTCGGCGGGGCTGGTCCGTGTTTTCCTGATGGTCAGCCTGCTCCGCAGATGGGGCCGGTTCCGGCGGCGTGGGTTCCGGCTCATCTACGCGCAGCCGCTCCACCACCACATCATAGGGAAGTCCATTTTTGTCCCCCGGATAGACCGTTACAGGCTCTGAGGTAATTTCCGGCGCAGGGGTTTCTTTTTCCTCCTGCGTGAACAGTCCGGCGTTTCGCTCATCCTGGCGCAGCCAGGTTTCAAATTGTTCCCGGCTGATAACATCATAGCTCCAGGCATAAGGCCCGGTGTAGATGCGGACCGTTGTATCTTCAATGGCATCAATCGTGCCGGTGATGGGGTGGTCAGGCGCAGGGAGCGTTACCTGATCGCCCACATGGTAAGATGGAGTTCCTTCCAAGGGGGAGGTGTGCCGGTCTGCGAAGCCTTCCGGGTCCTGAAAGAAGCCGTCCAGCTCCTTTACATACATTCCCCGAAGAAGCGGTGCAAGTTCATCCCAGCGGTATGCCAGGGTCGCAAGTTTTCGTTCCTCATGGTCCAGGATCTCCACCTCAACGCTGGTGGTGAAGGTGCGGTAGTCTGCTATATCCCCGGTCGCAAGGTCCATCGTCTCCACACGCCCGGAATACAGCTCGGAAAGGCGTTTGGCGATTTTGGTGTTGCCCTCGCCATCCCGCAGCCAGCGGGAAATGTACTCCTTATCCTGCCAGGCAAACAAGCCGGAAGTCAGCACTTCCCGCAGGTCCTGGTCCGCTTTCTCCGGGGCAGCAGAAAGGAACTCGGTAATGGGGCCGTTTCGCAGGTCGTTTTTCAGAAGCTGCTCAAACCGCTCCCGACTTTCGGCCCGGAAGATGGGGTAAGCCATGCCGGAAGGAAGAAGCTGTACCGTATCTTCCCGCAGCTCCGTGATCTGGTATTCCTGATTTTCCAGGTAGACCGTATCGCCCTCATGGTAGACCGGCGCGGCAGGGTCATAGACCTTTTCCTCCGGGATGGCCTGCTGGATGGCCTCGTATTCCTCATCGGAAACGGTAATGTCGATCTCATGGGTCGGCTCCCCGTTCCCGATGGTAATGGTGTCTCCCTCGCGGGTGACAGGCTGGCCGGATAAGTCCGGCGCAGGCGGCTCCGGCCTTGCCTCGTCCTGTTCCTCGGCTGCGATGGCATCCACATCCCGCATCACCTGGCGGATGAAAGGGTCATTGTCCAGCTTTTCCGGGTCCGCTACCTGACCGTCCACGATCCCGCGCTCGGCCAGGGCTTCCCGGATGGCAACAGGGTCCACATTGTCAAAGCGGTCCTGTTCTTCCGGGGTATAGAAGCGGTCCTCCTTGATGAGCTGGGCGATCCGGCGCTGCACTTTTGGCCACGGCACATCGCCCGCCGCGCCATTCACCGTGACAGGAAAGGCGGGCAGCGCATCGCCGTATTCCTGCCGCAGCCAGGCGGCGGTGTCCTTTTCACGGGCATGGTCCTTCATGTAGCGGACAACCGCGTGCTTGCTCTCGATATTGCCGTTCCATTCCTGGATGGCGGCATCAATGTCGGCCTGGGTAAGCGCCCGGCGAGGGGCCGCCGGTGCTGGTGGGGCCGGTTCCGGCTCCGGGACAGCAGAAGGGCCAGACGCGAAAACGCCTGGCCCTTCATCAATCCGCCGTATTTGTTCCTGTTCCGAGGGGAACAGGGTTAGCTGTATATAAGTTCCGTCAGAAGGATTTCCTCCGCCTGGGCTTTGCAGTTGTTCATCAGCCCCACCCAGGTCATCGGATCGCGGGCTTTCAGTTCCTCCGTCACGCCCGCCGCCTGCATCAGCTCCGGCATCATCTGCTCCAGCCGCCGGTTCATGGTCTGCTCGATCTCGTTCAGGTGCGGGTACAGTTTCCCGCTCACCATCATGGCGTTGAACAGGACTGGCCGATGCTCCTTCAGATAATCCCGGCGCATCCTCCCGTACCGGCCCAGGGGCTTCGTTTCCTCCAGCTTCAGGTCGGGGATCAGATAATCTCCGTTCTTGGTGTAAGTCAGGTTGTTCTCCATGTGTGACGCTCCTTTCCGCGAATTTGGCTCGTTCATAGTTTTGGATGGTAATGCCGATCTGCCGCAACACCTGCTGGTTGCTCTGGCTGACCGCCGTTCCCAGGGCGGCCACCGCCTCCGGGGTATTGAAATCGAAGATACTTAAAAAGTCCTCATGGTCGAAGTAGCCTTCCGGCTCCAATCCACACCGGGACAGCAGCGAGTAGGTAATGCTGACCGTTGCGGCATTTCTGAACTGCACTCCGATGTTAAATTCATCATAGCCTTCCAGAAAGCTCCCGTCAACGATGTCGAGGATGTCCCGCTTGTGTTCCACCCAATACTCGCTGACAAGCTGGGCCGCGATGCTTTCAAGCTGTTCCGCCAGGTTGTTTTCCGGCGGCGCGCCAAACCGCTCGGTGAGCGCCTGGGCCACCGCAGCCTCATGCTCCGGGCGAAGCTCCCACAGGAAAGGGTGGCGGGAATTTTTCCGCAGGCCGGTGTCGGAAATGTCGAACACATACCGAAGCCGGGGCTTTTCGCGGGAATTGTCCACAAGGGCGATGCCCTTGGAGCCGCGCCGCACATACCGGCGCATGGTGTCGTTCCAGAGGTCATATTCCGCACAGGCCGTTGCGTCCGGGCGCTGGGCGAAGATCATAAGCTGCTCGTGGAAGGGATACTTATACAGCCGGGAGGCTGTGGTGAGAAATGCTGTCCACCTCTGCCAGCTATCCGTCAGGTGGGTGGCGGTGTAGCTGGCCATCGCAGAATAAAATTCCAGGTTACTCATCATAGGCATTGTCCTCGCTGTCAAAATCCGGGTACAGTTCCAGCTCGGCAAATGCTTCATCGGTCATGGCGGACAGCTTTTTTAGGGCGGAGTCGGTAAGCTCCAAAAGCTCCGTTTCATCTGCGCCCAGGTAGCCGCGCATCTCGGTGAGGGCCTCGATCAGCTCCTGGCGGGTCCCGTCCCCGGAATTGTAAATGCACATCAGGTTGATTTCTTCAAAGGTAAAGTTGTTCATATCAAAGCTCCCTTTCCGCGCTCTTTTTGGGCGCTGTCTTTTTCCGCTCCTGTTTCGGACTCTGCCGGAGCTGTTCCATCACAGATTTTTTCTTGTCCCGTTCCTCCCGGTGGACGGCATCTGCCAGGTCCATCAGGGAAATGGGCTGTCCGCTTCTTGCCTGCGCCTCCAGCTCCGCCACCGTTGCTTTGGGGCCGTTGTTGATGATGCCGTCAATCATGCCGTAATCATCCTCCATGGTCATTTCCGCATTTTTCAGCGGATTGGACGGAAGAAAGCCGGGGATTTCCTGAAAGCCAACGCTGTCGCAGTAATGGCAGGATACCACGCCATCCCTTTTTATCGCAACGATGTCGCTGACGCTCATGGATGGGCTGTGGAAGTCTGCCGGACGGTGAAAGTTGAACTGTTCAAACAGCTTGTGAAGCCGCCCGTCAATGCTGCCGGTTTCCGAAAGCGGAGCGGTATAGACCAGATCGTAGTTGCCCCGCTCCACAGAAAGGTCATGGGCGTTCAGCCAGTCCATATTCATAAAACGAAGCCTCTGCGGGTCATTCTCGGACACCTGGTAAATGGCGAAGCAGTCCCCCTCATGGGAAAGAAATGCCCGTTCCCGTTCTTCCTGATGGTTCAGGCGGTCCTGCACCCGCGCATCGAACTCCGGGCTTTCCTCCCATTCCTCGCGGGAAACGGCATACATGGTCCCGGCGGCCTGGGTGTCAAATTCTTCCCGGTCAAACAGCATCTCCGCGCTGCCGCCATCCACCACCGCATACACCGTCAGATCCCGCTCGTAAAGCTCTATCGCCCGCTCTTTGGAAAGGGGGAGCATATCCCCGTCCCGGTAGCCGCACTTTTCCAAATCATCCAGCGTGAGCATCGGGTCCGGCATAGGGTACTCATCCAGCGTCTGCTCCGGGGCATCCGGCAGCATGGTACTCTCCGGGACGGCGGCCTGGGCCGCTGCCTCCTGCATCTGCTGGTAGGCCGCCTCCTGCAAGGTTTCAATCATGGCAAGGGGCGCATACTTGATGGACTGGCCTCCCAGGTCGTGCATCTCGCAGATTTTCAGGGCGGCGGTAGACAGGGGCAGCTCCGGCGCATCCAACTGGCCGCCATCCATCTGGCGGAGGGTGTCTTTGTCATAGAGGGTGTAGTCATAGCCGCCCTCGGTGGTTTGCAGATGCAGATACACCGCTTCATCCAGAAGCAGCAGTTTTTCCTGTACAGGCGCAAGCTGATCCAGCCGCTGCATCAGCTCCGCAGCCTTTGCGGTATCTTCCCCCGGCTCATTTTCATCCAGGACGCTTTGAAGCCATTCCTGGACACTATGCGCTCCGCCATGCCGGAGAGAAGCCGCAAGGTCTTTCACCGCAGCCTCCCGGTCCTCCACCTGGTCCCGATATTCATAAGGGTCAAAATCAAAGGCAAACTGGTCGATGTCGGAGGCAAGCTGGTCGATGGGGTCCAGCTCCGGTGCAGCGGGTTCCTCCGCTGCCGGTTCTTCCGCAGCCGGGGCCGTCTGCTCCGGCTCATTTTTCTGCTCGGACAGGTCAATGCCCTGTTCCTTGCAGACCTCGGCAAAGTGCTTTTCGATACCGGCGATCATGCTGCCAGCGGTTTTATTGATGGTATTCAGGCAGGCCCGAAGTTCCGACAGCTCCCGGTCCTTGCAGTAGGAGGCCACATAACCGAAGCTGTTCTCCCCGGTTTCGATGCCGAAATACTGGCATACCATGTAGGAAGTGCTTTCCGCCTCGATTTCCTCGATCTGGTGGGACTTGGGCTTTGGCGGCTCTTTGTCCGGGTCCCCGGCAGCGGCCTCCATCCTCTGCTTTTCATAGTTGTGCAGGGTGGCATGGGTCATCTCATGGATGCAGGCGCATACGGTCTGGACCTCGCTCATCCCTTGCCGGATGGCGATGCGCTGGGCGGTGGGACTGAAAAAACCGTCCATGTTGTCCTGCATTGGTTCGATGGTCAGGGGAACCGGCGAAGTGCGCCGCAGGGCCTCCATGAAAGCCTCATAGTGCTGGACATTCCCAAACAGGTCGGCAGCAAGCTGGGGCAGCGGCTTTCCCTCGGTCTGTGCGTAGTCAAACACTTTGATGGGCCGGAAAGTGGGGATTTCAATTTCCTTTTCCTCCATCACCACTTTGCCATTGGCATCCAGCACCGGGGCCTTGGTGTCCGGGTCAAGCTTCTGTTCCTCGATTTTCTTCTTGTAGGGTGTGGGGGCGATAATCGTAATGCCATGTTCGCCCCGCTTCACATGGCGCTCAAATTGCTGCCACTTGTTGTAACCGGCCACTTTGGTCGCGTTAGGGCGCTGTAAGCGAATGAGCATCTGGTTATTGACGGAATAGGTGGGAAAGCGGGACATGACTTTCAGATACTCGGCATACTTGCCGCTGTCAAACACTTCCCGGATGCCTGCCTCGATCTTTTCACCCAGTTCTTTCAGGCGTTCCTTGTTGGTGGGCTTATCAGCCATGAGAGTTCAGCTCCTTTCCTGAAAAAATAAGCCCCCGCAGGGGAAGAAAACTCATCCCTTGCGGGGGCGGAAATGTAACGGTTTAAAACACGGTTTTGAGGAGTTCAGGGGAAAACATACGGCAATGCACAAACGGGGCCGGAAATGCCTTGAAATACCTGGGCTTTCCGGCCCCGAAAGCGTTACATCTGTCCCCGATAGCGGCGCACCCGTTCACGGGCTTTCTTCCGCTGTTCAAAAGCGGCGCAGCGGGGACAATACAAGGCCCGGTTGCTTCTGGCCTGGAAGGGCTTGCCGCAGGACCGGCAGCGTTTCAGATCATCGGCTCCCTGGCCGATGGCCGCGCACAGCTCCGCATCCGCAGGCAGAACCGACTCCTTAAAATACCGGCAGAGAAGGGAGTAGGAAATGCTCTGCACACAGACGCATCCCTCGCCTTCATCCAGGGCCAGGCAGTTTCCTTCATCATAGTTGGCGCACAGGCGGCGGATCAGTTTCCGGGCGCGCCGGAGCTGCCCCTCCGTCATGCGAGGCTTATCCATTCCCGAACACCAGCTTGAAGTTGGTCTTTTCGCCGGTGTCCTCCATCACCACCGTTGCATCATAGGTCTTGCCGGTTTTCTCCGAGTAGCAGCCGGTGAGCTTCACACGGCCATCCTTCAGGAGAGAGGCGGCCACCGTCTTGGTAAGGTTCTTTTTCTTGGCTGTGAAAAACTTGCTGTTTTTCCAAAGGGCAAACCGGCAGCCAGCATTTTCGCAGAAAAATCCCTGCTTGCGCTCGGTGACAGCCCCGCCGCAACGGGGGCATTTGCCCACCGTCTCCCGGTCAGAGGGGAAAAGCACCTGGGAACCGTCAATCACCTTGTAGGTCCCCACCAGGTCACGGAGCATATTGCAGATACCGTCCATGAACTCGCTGGGCTTCACTTCACCGCGCTCCACCTCTTTGAGCTGGTGTTCCCATTCCGCAGTCAGAAGCGGCGATTGAAGCTGCTCCGGCAGGACGGTAATCAGGGAAACGCCGATCTGCGTGGGGATGAGGTTGGTGGTCTTTTTCTGTTTCTTGCGCTCCACAAAACCGGTGGACACCAGCTTTTCTAAGATACCGGCGCGGGTGGCTGGTGTGCCGATGCCTTTGCGCTCCGCATCCTCCGGCATATCCTTTGCGCCAGCCGTTTCCATTGCGTAGAGCAGCGTGTCCTCGGTGTAGTGCTTGGGGGCGGTGGTCTTGCCCTCTTTGATGGTGACAGCGGTGACGGAGAGCGTCATTCCTTCTGTCAGTCCGTCCGGCAGGACGCTTTCTTTTGCCGGGTCTACCTTTTCCCGCTGATAGGCTTTCCAGCCCGGATCGGTGATGGCCTTTCCTTTGGCAGAAAACTGGTTCCCGCCGCAGGACAGGGTGACAGCCGTTTCCTGGTAGCGGTAAGGGGAGCCGGTGGCGCACAGAAGTTCCCGCGCCACCAGACGCAGGATTTCCCGTTCCCCGGCAGGCAGGGCCTCCACATCCGCCCGGCCAGCTCCCTCAGTGGGAACGATGGCATGGTGGTCGGTGACTTTGGCGCTGTTGCAGACCTGGGCAGCCAGAACGGTGTCCGGCACAGACACCCCGCAGATCTTCGCCGCCGCAGCCGCCAGAGCCGGGACCGTCCCTTCCATGTCAGCGGTCAAATACCGGCTGTCGGTGCGGGGATAAGTGCAGAGCTTCTTTTCATACAATGTCTGGAGATAGTCCAGGGTCTGCTGGGCCGTGTAGCCAAGCTGCCGGTTGGCATCCCGTTGGAGGGTTGTCAGGTCGTAGAGGGCAGGCGGCTTTTCCGATTTTTCTTTCTGCTCCACAGTCTGGACCACGACGGTCTGGCCCTTGCAGGCATCCGCCACTGCCTGGGCCGCCGCTTTCTCGGCGCATTTCTCACCAGTGGCAGAAAAACCGCCGCAGTCCAGGACCGGTGTATAAAACGGAACCGGCTTGAAGGCGCTGATCTCGGCCTCCCGCTGGACGATCAGGGCCAGCGTTGGAGACATCACACGCCCGATGTTCAAAGTGCGGTGATACAGCACGCTGAAAAGGCGGGTGGCATTGATCCCCACCAGCCAGTCGGCTTTGGACCGGCACAGGGCGGACGCATACAGCCCGTCATAGTCGCTGCCCGGTTTGAGGGCCGAAAAGCCCTCCCGGATGGCGGCATCCTCCATGCTGGAAATCCACAGCCGGAGCATGGGTTTCTTGCAGCCGGTCAGGTTGTAAACAGTGCGGAAGATAGACTCTCCCTCGCGCCCGGCATCGCAGGCGTTCACCACCTCGGTCACATCGGACTGCTCCATCAGTTTTTTCAGCAGGTCAAACTGCTTTTTCTTGTCAGCAGCCACCGAATACTGCCATTTCTCCGGCAGGATCGGCAGGTCCTCATAGCGCCATTTGGCATAGTCCGGGTTGTAAGCAGAGGCATCCGAAAGCTCCGCCAAGTGGCCAAAACACCAGCTCACCAGATACCCGCCGCCTTCCAGATACCCGTCTTTTCGGTTCCCCGCCCCCAGCACAGAGGCGATGCTCTGTGCCACAGAGGGCTTCTCTGCAATCACAAGTCGGCTCATGGTTTCACGCTCCTTCCTTTGGGTTTTATCGCCACCGGTTCCATCACACCCCGGTAACAGGGCAGGATGCAGCCTTCCCCGTAGCGTTTGCAGCCGTGGCAGGGGTGGCCTTTGGCCGGGCGGGACAGGTCAGGCCCCCGCTCCTGGCGGGGGACCTGCATCATCATGCGCTCCAGAGGGTTGTCGGTGAAATATCTCATAGCTTCTCATCCTCCGGCTCCGCATCCATAGTAAACTCATCGTCCATTTCTTCCTCTGCGTCCTCGTCCAGATCTTCCTCCCCGGTGGGTTCCTCGTCCTCGCCGTAGTCGTAATCATCCAGGTCGGTGTCGCCTTTGGTCTTGGGCTTATTCTTGATGAATTTGATGTAGTAGAACGCGCCGCCGCCCGCCAGAGCCGCGATCAGCAGGATAATCAGCAGGCCGCCCATGCCGCCGCGTTCTTCCTCCGGCTCTGGCTCGGTTTCCTCGGCGGCAGGCGTTTCTTCCGGCTCCGGCTCTGGTTCCGGGCCAGCGCAGGCGGTCATATCCGAAGCGCAGATTTCACAGTTCATGTTGACCGCTCCGGCCTGGCAGCGGGTGGTGCAGGAACAGGTGGCCGGTTCGCCATCATCGGCCAGGGCCATCAGGTCCGCCTCGTCCACCTGGTTCAAGAAGTGGACCGTTTCCTTGCCTTTATCGTCACGGTCAATAATCAGGTAAAAGACATTCCCGGCTTTCGTTTCCAGCGTGATAAACTGCTTGCCGCTGCCGGTTGTGCTGCCGTAATCGTCAATCAGGGTCAGGTTCCCGTCCGGGGTCAGTGCGCTGCCGCCCCCACCGCCAAACAGTTCCATCAGGGAAGAAAGTTCATCTTCTCCAAGAGAGAGAGAAAAGCTGCCATCGCCGGTACTGGCATCGTTGATGGTGAGGTAATCGCCGCACACATAGCCCTCGCGCTCCGGCAGGAGGATTTTCACCCATCCGCCTTCGGTGCCGATCACCTCCACCTCGGTCCCGTTGGGGAGCTGGGTGATGGCGGCATTGTCGGTCCCCGCGCCGGTGCGGACATTTAAGTTGCTGCCGTTGGTGGTGACGGTCCCGGTCCTGGTGCTGGCCGCCTCGCCGCTGGAAGTGATCTGAAGGCCGCTGTCCGTGGTGGTAACTTTCACCTGGTAGCCGAACAGGGAGGAAAGCAGCTCTGCCACATCTTCCTCGGTCATGGTTTCGGTTTCCGCTGTATCAGAGGCATTTTCGTCTGCGTCCGCAGTATCTTCGATGCCGCCGGTGGTGGGAGTCTTTGTTTCCTCGGCCTGTTCGGTGCTGGCCGTGGTTTCCGGCTTTGCCTCCGGGTCGTTCCCATTGGCAAGAGCCACCGTAGAAAAAGCCGTGAAGCAGAGCATCACGGCCACAAAGCTGGCAAGAATACAAGATTTAGATTTCTTCATCGCCGGTTTCCTCCTTCTCCGTCATGGCAGGGGCCATCTGGCCGTTTTTGGACGCTTCGATCAGGGCCGCCAGTTCCTCCGGCGTCATGCCCATGCTGCGGACCATGCCCACAATGTCCAGGTTTTCCAGCTCGGTGCGCTGTTTGTCCAGTTCCTTCTGCCGGGCCTGAAGCTCCGCGATCTTCGCGGCGTTTTTCTCATACTCGGCATTGATTTTCTTGATTTTGGCGTTCATACAAAAGCTCCTTTCTGTCACGGCAGTCTCGCAAAGGTGTAAAAATGCTGCTGCCAGTAAGATGTGTTGATATTTGCGTAAGAAATCGGGGACCCGCAGTGGATCATCATTCCGTTCCCCACATATAGCCCCACATGAGAGGCCCCGGCGGTGTCATAGGTCCCCTGGAAAAAGATCAGGTCGCCGGGCCGGGCGTTCTCGCGTGAAACAGGGGTAGAGATGTTCAAAAGCCCATTGGCGGTCAGCCGCCCCACATCCCAGCCGGAATGATTGATGACCCATGAAATGAAGCCGGAACAGTCAAAGCTGGTGCTGGGAGAGCTGCCGCCCCACACATAGGGATAGCCCAGGTACTTTTCCGCCTCGGTAATCATGGCCCGGAAAGTTTCATCTTCCAGGGCCTCCGGGGGAATGTCATAGTCGGTAAATTCCAGACTGCCGCTGTTGGAGGCGTTGGGATTGCCCTCAAAGAGATCGGGCCGGTTGCCCAGCGTTGCCATATAGACCGCATAGAGGCTCACCTGTTCCTCGCCCATGATGTAGACAGGCAGGTGGGACAGGTCAAAGTTTTGGAGGCTCACATAACAGATATAGTAATCGTAAGGGACCTGCTCGCTGGTGGTTTCTCCGGTTTCCGGGTCCGTTGAGGTTTCGGTGCGGTAGCGTGTCTCCACCACCACTTCCTCGGTGAGAATGTACTGACGCTCAAAGAGCATGGAGAGGGTTCCTTCCACTTCGGCAAGGGTCCATTCCCCCTGATGGTAGGTTGTGAGAATGGAGATTAGCACATAGGGGTCATGGACAATCTCATCCAAATCAAAGTGATACTCGTCATAGTCATGGTTGGCTTCGTAGTTATCCAGGTAGTCCTGCAACTCTGCCTCCATCTGCGCGTAGGCGGCCTCGGCCCCCAGCATATCCTCATCGCGGGAGGGATAGGTGGAACCGGCAACGCCGGAACCCACGCTTTCAAACATCATAGAACAGGAGGACATGGTATTGAGCAGGAAACAGAGCATCACCACCAGGGCGATGCCCACCAGAAAGCCCCGCCGGTGCCGCCAGACGAACTGCGCCGCCTGTTCACTCTTTTTCGCGGCGGTTTTGGCAGTCTTTGCCGTCTGTTCCGCAGCTTTGGCAGTGCTGCCTGCTGTCTGACCCGCACGCTTGGCAGCGGCATACTGTTTCTTGATGGCGTGTTTTTGCTGCCACCGGGCCAGCGGATTGCTGGCAAGCTGGGGATTGTCCCGCAGGCTTTTGTGGTAAAGGGCATTGATGTTGGCCTTTTCCAGCTTTTTCTCTGCTTTGGCGGCCTCCCGGTACGGTTTCAGCTTGTGGGAATGGTAGGCGCTCTCAATCATGCGCCCGCCCGTCTCGGCGGCTTCTTCCATCTTGTGGGCGCTCTCCACGCCCACATTATCTTCCTCGGACTCCCGGATTTCCTTGTGTACTTTGGAGAGGATCGCGTTCCCAGGCGCATCCCGTACCGCATGGGACAGCTTGGAAGGCGGCTTTTTCTTATCCACTTCCTCGAAGCGCAGGCGGGTGACGGTCTTGCCGGTGGCAGGGTCCGTTACCGTTTCCTCGAAGCGGATCTTCTTCTTGGGGATTTTCGCCCGCGCCTTTTCTGCCTTGTCCGCCGCCCGGTCTGCCTTGCGGATGGGCTTTTCCAGTACCGGGTCAGCCCGTTCCTCTTTGGTAAACTGTAAGCGGGGTTCCTGCCTCATGCCGATACCTCCTGGGGCTTCGTGGTCATGATGCGGTACAGCTCGGTGTCCTTCGGGAACCGATCCAGGAAAGGCAGAATAACATTCCCATAGAACAGAAGCCCCTCGCCCTCGCCGGAGTGGGTCACATAGGAGAGCTGGTGCGGGCTGATGTTGAGCTGCTTCGCCAATATCTGCCGGTCCCCGGATGCCTGATTGAGCATATAGATGAAGTCGCTGTTCTCAAAGATGTTCTCAATCTCGCGGGAGGCCAGCAGGTCCTTGATATTTTGGGTGATCCCGGTGGGGATGCCGCCCCATTTCCGAAAGCGTTTCCAGATTTCCACGCTCCAGCTTGCAAGCTCCCCCTTCAAAAGCAGGTGGAACTCATCGCAGTAGTAGCGGGTGGTCTTGCCAGCCGCCCGGTTGACGGTGACGCGGTTCCACACCTGGTCCTGGATGACCAGCATACCAAGCTGTTTTAATTGTTTGCCGAGTTCCTTGATATTGAAGCAGACCAGCCGGTTTGTCAGCTCCACATTGGTACGGTGGTTGAACACATTGAGGGAGCCAGTCACATACAACTCCAATGCCGCCGCCACTCGCTTGGCCTCCGGCTCCGGCTGGCGGAGCAGTTCATCATAGAGGTCTTGCAGGATAGGCATTTTCTCCGGGTCCGGGTCGGCCAGGTAAGGCCGGTACACATTCCGCACCGCGCGGTCAATGACGGTCTTTTCCACCGGCTGCAATCCGTCCTTGCTCCCCACCACAATATCGCACAGGGAGAGGATGAAGTCGGCTTTCAAAGCCAGCGGGTTATCATCGTCCGAATAGTTGAGGTTGATGTCCATTGGGTTCACATACTGGTTGCTGGTGGGAGAAATCTTCACCACCTGTCCGCCCAGGCGGATCACCAGCGGGGCATATTCGTCCTCCGGATCACAAATCAGGACATCATCATTCGTCACCAGGAACACATTGGAAATCTCGCGTTTTGCCGAGAAGGACTTGCCGCTGCCCGGTGTGCCGAGTATCAGCCCGTTGGGGTTCTTCAGGAGTTTTCGGTCCACCATGATGAGGTTGTTGGAGAGCGCGTTCAGCCCATAGTACAGAGCCTCCTTGCCATCCTGGAAAAGCTCCTGGGTGGTAAAGGGTACAAAAATAGCGACGCTTGAGGTCGTCAAGCCCCGCTGTATCTCGATCTGGTTATAGCCCAGGGGCAGGCTGCTCATCAGCCCTTCTTCCTGCTGGAAGTCCAGCCGGGTGAGCTGGCAGTTGTGCTTTTGGGCGATGGAACTGGCCTGAAACACATTGTTGGCAAGCTGCCTCTGGCTGTCAGCGGTGTTGAGGACCAGGAAGGTCAAAAGGAACATCCGCTCGTTGCGGCTCTGCAAGTCCTGCAAGAGCTTTTTCGCCTCCGTCCCGTAAGTGGCAAGGTCGGAGGGGATGATGTCCATGTCATAGCCGCTGCGGACCGCTTTCTTTTGTTCCTCGATTTTCGCCCGGTCCAGGTCGGTGATCTTGCGCTTGATGGTCTTGATGGCGCTCACCTGGTCCACTGATTGAATGTGCAGGTTCACAATCAGGCTGCTTTCCATGTCCAGAAAGTCCGCCAGCATCCGGTCATTTAACTCCGGCGCAAGGATTTGGACGAAGGAAACGGCCCCGAACTTTTTCCCCATGCAGAAGGTCTTGCCGTTGGGGAAGGAAAAGGAGCTGGGCGCAATAAAGTCCTTGGTGGAAAGGCCGGAAGGGGCCAGCCAGTCCCAGGAGAATTGAAACGGCTCCTGTCCGTCCATGTGGAAGATTTGATGCAGCACCCGCAGGCGCTCCTTGCCGTTTAACGGTTCCACCACCACGCCCAGCCGCTTGAAGTTGTTTATCACATCCGTTTCAATGCGTTCCAGCCGGGGCTTTGCCGCCTTCAGACTGGCCGCCTCAATCCCGAAAGTCAGGTACTTGGTCTTGATAAGGCCATTGTTGCCCTTGGCAAGCTGATTTTGCAGCATTTCCGTGTACTCGGCCCGGATGCTGTCAAATTCATCGCCCTGGGGCGGGATGTTGATGCTGTTCGCATAGCTGTCCCGGCTGGCGGTCAGGTTGAGGAAGGAAAGCTGAAAGCGGATGGAGCTGTCGAAGTAGTTAAGGAAGTCGCACCAGCCTTCAAAGATGGCTGTTTTATCCTCGTTCTGCGAAAGCTGGTAGTTAATGTCCTGGTACTGGACCGTCTTGGTGTAAAAGGTATCGGTGACACGGCAGATGCCGTCCGGGAACATCCGCTGATAAGGGATGCTGTCTTGCGCCGAAAGCTGCTTTTTATCGGTCTGGTTCGCCCTGGCGATGGCGGCCTCGATCAGTTTTCTCTCGGCGCGGGTCAGTTTTCGCTTTTCCGTTGACAATGTGATACACCTCCCTGTCTAACTGGTTCTGCCGCATGACAACGGCGTAAAAGTTCTTGGTTTTATAGGGCCGTTGCCGGGGCCGCAGGAAACACACCCGGATCATGTTGCGGAGTATCTTTTCCAGCGGCTGGCCGTTCTTCTCATACATCGCCAGCAGGAAAAACGGCAGCATGAGGATGACCATGCACATGGCCGCTGTGCTGGTCCCCACAGGCCCTTTGAGCAGAAAGAAAAGCGGCACGCCGAGAAGCGCCCCGCTCCCGAAGCAGACAAGCTGCCTCTTGGTGAGATTGAACATGACCTTCGTTTTTACTTTGGTCAGGTCTTTTGGTACTGGTACATAAGCCATTTAGAAACCTCCCTCCCGATTTAGTGCGCCGAGAAAATACTCTTGGCGAGGCTTCCAGTTTTGAACAGGGTAAAACACAGCAGCACCGTATAGCCCACACAGCTCCAAATCGCACCGATGATGTCATCATCCAGGGCGATATTCTCCACCAGGACCGCATAGATGCCCACGCAGACGATGATGAGAAATGCCTGAAAGCCCAGGGCCATCAGGGAGCGCAGGTAATTCTGGCCCATGCCGCCCCATTCCCGTCCCATCATAGCCGCCATCGGGATGGGAGCCACAGAGGTCACGAGGTAGATTTCCACCATCCGGCCATAAATGACGATGAATATGCAGATGGTGAGCGCCCACATGGTAATACCCACAAACAGAGATTGGAACCACAGGCCGAACAGCGGCCCCAGCTCCATCTCCATCAGGCGACTCTCCATGTCGGTGATAACGGAGCTGATGTCGATGCTGGCATCCGAAATGATAACGCCGGATGCCTGATTGACAACGCCCTGTGCCACATCAAACACACCCATGACGATGTTCCAGGTATTGGTGACAATCAGGATGGCGCAGGCCGTTTTGAAAATCCATTTGAAAAAGACCGCTGTTTCGATCTCGTGGAAGTTATTCTTGTCGGTGATGATCTGGATCAATTCCAGCGTCATGACAAACGCTAAAATCACTCCGGCGATGGGGACAATGACCGTCTCCGAAAGGTTGTGGATCATGTTATAGATGCTGCCATTCCAGCCCTGGGGGGTCATACCCACCTGGCCGGAGATTTCAGCCACCTTCTGGTTGACGGAATCGAACATCCCGGACAGGTTGCTCGTGATACCGCCCACCAGAAGCTCCTTGAGCCATTCGGTTATGGCATCCCACAGAAAATCCATAGGGGTTTACCCTCCTTTCTGCCCCTCCCGCATAGGACGGGAGGGGCTGGGGTTTTGGGGTGACAGATTAGCCGAAAAGCCCGGTGAGCTGCGGAACGAGCAGCATACCGATCAGGGCAACGCCGCCGCCCGCCATGAGCTGTTTCATACCCAAATAGGTGTAGGAAAACGGCTCGATGGCGGGCGGCGGCGTGTCAAGAAATATCTATGGAGTTTTTAAGAACCGCCCCGGCGGGGGCAGGTCAGGCCGTGACCTGCTCCACCTCCGGGATGGGTTTGAGATTGAAATGAATTTCGATAGAAATGTGTCTTGTCTTTTCGCTGTCTATGCTCTCATGGACAACGATTTCTTTAATCAGGCGGTTAAGGGTGGCGGCGTCCAGTTCCGTGATGTCGGCGTATTCCTGAATGGCTTCTACCCACTGGCGGGCGTCACACGCAAGCCGGATTTCATCGGCCAGCTTCTTCCGGCCTTCCTCAACCTTTGCTTTCAACTCGGCCTGTTCCGCCTGCGTCTTTTCCATCAGCAGATTGAAGTTCGCTTCGCTGATACGCCCGGCAACCATATCCTCATACAGCCGCAGCACCATCTTTTCCAGAACGTCAATCCGTTCCTCGTCTTTGGTTAGGGAACGCTCCAACGCTTCCCGCTGGCCTTTCTGCTCGGCTTCGCAGGTGTCGGTCAGCTTCCCGGCAACGGCTTCCCCGTCCATCAGGGCGGCTCTGGCGCACTCCCGGATTTTGTTCAGCACAAGGCTGTAAAGGGTGTCGTACTCAACCCGGTGCTGGGTACAGTGCTGTTTCCCGTAGGCGTTG
>ULYD01061549.1_pt1 | contig 18990 bp, 9 predicted proteins | sample 1961831 | NCBI WGS metagenome assembly ULYD01 (sample SAMEA4835854, study PRJEB28245) | human gut metagenome | biome: gut microbiome; material: fecal sample | place: Denmark | collected 2008 | reverse complement strand
CCCACGAAAATCAAATCGGTCTGATTGGTTGGGCGATCGGGATATCCTAAAGTCGTAGCCGCTTTATTTACCTCTGATTTCATACCCACCAATTCCAACATATCACCGGAATCTATCACCGTAGCGGCCAAGACCGGGATATTGATACCCGCACGCCTTATGGACTTGACGCTAACACCGTGCATGAACGATTGATTGCGTAAATAGCAGATCTTTTTCCCCACGTATTCCTTATGGATCACTAGTACGGGTAACGTCTCTGCCGGAAAATCGAGCAATTCAATGTCATTGACCTCATCGCCAATCCAGTTCTCCTCTCCGATCACGAATTCCCGGCGACCGCTTAGGACAACCTCATTTCCGGTATGTAAAACCAAATCCGGTTTAACATCGGTTAGTACATTATTAATACGGACACGCTCCACGAACAAATGCCGTCCTAATTGGTCCAGATATTCCTCCAACTGCTTTACGCTTTTACCCTCCTTGAACCATTCATTACTAATCTTATAGGCCCGGAAAGTTACCGGACGGGCGGCAGGCATAAAGCCCGGTTGCTCGCTCTCGTCGTTATTTCCCATTTTAGCCTCTAGCTCTTTACAGGCTTTTTTCACGTAGTCGAGTCCTCCTAAAAGACGTGGCCCGATATCACTCACCAACCATGCGGATCCTGCCGTACCGAAAATATAAGTTACCGCATAGGCCACGGGCATTACATTTACCATAGCGCTTTTATCCGTATCGCTAATATTCATCTGTCCGATCGTATCTTCGGCAACTCCTAATACTGCCGACATCGTCTGGGAGCCCGCCAATAATCCTGCGGCCTCGCCTGCGTTATATCCCATAAGTTTCGCTAACAAAAAAGGAGCGATCAAACAAAATATACACATGACGGCGGCGAAAAGCATTTGAGGAAGACCTTCCTTTTTCAATCCCCGGAAGAACTGTGGCCCAACACTATATCCTACAGCGAAGAGGAACATCAAGAAAAAGACGGACTTTAACGGTCCGCTTATATCGATTTTTAATTGCCCGATCAATACACCGACCAATAATACGCTGGTAACCGTTCCCAGCGTGAACTTCTTTATCTTAAACTTGCCAATCCAGAAACCGAGAGCTAAGGTTATGAAAATAGCTAGCTCCGGATAATGTTGAAGTAAATTAGTTATCCATTCCATATCTATTTATTTGATGTTAAACAAAAAAGATGCTATTGAAACAGGGATTCTTTGAAAGATGTTGTTACTTTTCGGGATTATTTATATAAATTTGCGACCGCTTAGGTGATAGAGTTTGTCTACCGACAATTCTATAAAAGGGAATCCGGTTAGAATCCGGAACAGTGCCCGCTACTGTGAAGCTCTTGAAAAGGAAAGCGTTCTGCTATGCCACTGTCTTAAGAAAGATGGGAAGGTTGCTTTCCGAGCCAGTCAGGAAACCTGCCAAGCGAAGTAATGATTAATTCCTCCCGGGGTTAGGAGTAATTAAGAGGATAGAAATATCACCTATATCTAAAAGATGTTGGAGACGGAATAATACGTTGTCTCCGTGGGATTGATATGTAATCTAATTATTAATATATTCATATGATGAGGAAACACTTACTATCTTTCTTCCTGCTGGTCATCAGCCTAGTTTGTCGTGCGCACGATGGCGAGAATTTTGTAGCATCCGATTTATTCGCCTCTTTACAACCGGGCGATAAGGCCGCTTTATTGATGGTACATTTTGGAACAACCCATGATGATACCCGTGCCTTGACAATCGACGCGATCAATCAAAAAGCGAAAGAAGCTTTCAAAGATGTTGAGTTGCGTGAGGCATGGACTTCTCGCATTGTAATGCGCCGCTTAAAAGCTCGTGGCGTAGAGAAACTGAACCCGATCGAGGCCTTGGAAAAATTAAAGACTGATGGTTATACACATGTCTTAATCCAATCCACGAATATAATCGAAGGTATCGAGATGGAATCCTTACGTAAGGATGTTGCCACCATGAAATCTTCTTTCAAGGAGATTCGTATCGGTAATCCTTTATTGTATACACCGGAGGATTATGAGGCGGTAATCGCCGCTATCATAAAAAATGGGGCGAAAGAAGGCGCTACTTTATTGGTAGGCCATGGCACTTATACACCGGCGACGGCCCAATATGCTATGTTGGATTATATGTTGAAGGAGAAGGGATTCAAGGATTATTCCGTAGGAACCATCGAGGGCTATCCTACTTTTGATACGATGGTAGCCCAAGTAAAGGCCAATGGAACGAAGAAAGTCTTGTTGATGCCATTTATGTTTGTCGCCGGAGACCATGCGAAAAACGATATCGCCGGTGATTGGAAAGAGGAACTGGAAAAGAAAGGCTACGAGGTAAGCGTATTTATGGAAGGTCTGGGACAGAATCCGGATATTCAGAAGATCTTCATCGAACATGCCCGTTTCATGGCTAAACATAAGATGATCGATATCGTTGATAAGAAGAAAGCTTATGCGGTAGAGAAGGACTAAAAAAGTTCTCCAAATCTATGTTTTATTCCTTTCGGAAGAAAAAGTAATTCCTTCCGAAAGAAACTAAATTTTCATTCGAAGGAAAATGGAATTTCTTTCGAAAGGGATTTCACATGCATACAATAAACAGTTATAATGCTAAATATATGAAAAGAGTTTTGACAATCTTACCGTTGACAGCCTTATGTATCAGTACGATGCAGGCACAACACAAGAATGAGTACACGAATTTCGCCGATACGACATTCAATATTCAAGAAGTCGTAGCGACCGCCGCACGCAAGCCACGTCCACAAATCACGAAGTTGGACGTACCTATGAAATATCTTCCTATTTCAATTAATAGCATTACGGCGAGTAGTTTGGAGTTGCGAGGTATCCGTAATATCCAAGATGCGGTACGCTTTATGCCGGGCGTACGATTCCAGACATCTTATGGCGCATTTCAACAATTGTCGATCCGTGGTTTCGATCATTCTATCATGATGATAGACGGTATCCGCGATGAACGTTCGGCAATAAACAACTCTTATCCCGTACCCGATCTATCCTGTATCGAGTCTATTGAATTATTAAAGGGACCGGCTTCTGTACTTTACGGACATTCAGCCGTAGGTGGAACCTTGAATATCGTTCGTAAATCCCCGTCAGAGAAACAGAGCGTTAATGCTCGATTGGCCTACGGTAGTTACGAGAATAAAGAGGCGACACTTGGCATGGGCGGTAAATTGGTCGGTCCGGTCAATTATTACGCCAATGTCAACTTTTCCGATCAAGAGGGCTGGCGTGATAATGGCAACCGTCGCTTTTCCGGTTATCTGGCATTGCAAGCTAAAATGACGGAACGTGACATATTAGATGTTCGCGGAGGTTTTAACCGCGACTTCTATGGGACGGAGATCGGTCTTCCCGATTTAATGGCAAATGATGTATATAATGTGCAAACAGGACAGTTATATCTCCATAAAAATGAGATGCTACCGGGACTTGACCGTGAGGCTCGCTACAATAACGAGTCCGACTTTATGAAGAATCACGCATGGAACGTATCGACGCAATACACACATACTTTTTGGAACGGCGCGAAACTAACAGATCGCCTTTCTTACAATAACGACGATATCAACTATTTTGGGACGGAAGCCCTCGACTATCTCGAAAGTGATGATCCGATCTATGATCATTATTATATGAAAAACGGCCAGAAAAAATATATCTGTTTGGACAGTGTATATCTTTCTTTCCCGCTTCGCTTCTCCCATATAGCCAAGACGGTAGCCAATACGCTCGAGCTAAGCGGTAAATTCAGGACGGGTGAGATAAAGCATACGTATATGGGAGGTTACTCTTTCGTCGCCTTGAATCGTACCAGCTATTCGGGCTATAATTTAGGAGATGATGTTCAGGGTCCCGGCCTTTATTCGCATGTATCCGTTTATGATCCGCATAGCATGGGATATATGACCAGTAAATTCTCGAAAGCAACGGTTACGCATCATTATTCCAACAGCCTTTATCTTCAAGATATGGTTGAGTTCAACGAGCAATGGAAGGTATTAGCCGCTCTACGTTACGACTTTTTCCGTTATATGTCCGCCAGCGCTACAACTCCTACCGGACGACGTGAGTATGAGGAGCATTCAAGCTTCAATATGATAAAGAATAAGGCGTTGACTTATCGTTTCGGAGCGGTCTATCTGCCCCATCCGAATACATCCATTTATGCGTCTTTCGCCTCTTTCTTCAAGCCGATCCGTACGTTCTATCAAGATAACGTCATTTATGTAGGAGGTGATGGAAATCGTTTCGAGCCTGCTCGCAATGAGGAAGTATTTAAGCCGGAGAAAGGATACCAAGCCGAGGTGGGTCTTAAATATCAATTGAACAATATATTAAGCGCCAATGCCAGCTTGTTCTATATCCGGAAGATGAACAGTACGGCTACGTTGACCAACAACTATCAAGAGGAAGTAAACGGCGAGACTACCACGATGAGTGTAATCGGACAGGTGGGTGTACAAGATTCCAAAGGTTTTGATTTTGATGTCACTCTTTCTCCGGTAAGCACCTTAGCGCTGACGATCGGTTATGGATTGAACGACTCCAAGATCCGGGAGATGAAAGAAATAAAGGATCCGGAATTGATCGAGGCTATCTATGGCAATAACCCGGATGAGACAAAGCAACAATTGAATAGCCAAGAAGGAAACTGGCAGAGCAACGTACCGAACCAGACTTTCTACGCATACGGCAGTTATACCATCCCTCGGGGTGTCTTGAAGAATCTGGAATTTCACTTGAGTAGCAGTTATACCGGTAAAGTATACCGTAATACATCTAACAACTCTTGGTTCGATCCGTATTGGGTAACCGATTTCGGTATGTCTTATTTGTTGAACAACAATATTCACCTTACATTCAACTTGAATAACTTGTTTGACAACAATTATTATAACCAAGCGCTCGGACAACAGATGGTGCCAAGCATGCCTCGTAATTTCCAAGTGGCTATCTCCTATACATTATAATATATAGAACATACGCTCATGAATCTATTGACAAAGATCATGCAATTTATACACAGGATACTGGGCACGGCACTCAGTATCCTGTTCCTCGTTTGGTTCCTATCGGGATTGGTAATGATCTACCATACGTTCCCGCGAGCGGACCGGGCCGATAAACGGGCGAAGATGGATATTCTCTCTCCGGAGAATCTTCCTTCGTTAGACCAGATAGAGAAACGTTTACCGCAGAACGAGCGGATAAACCATGTTACCTTAAACAGCTATTTGGGACAAACTGTTTTTCATCTCCGGACGGAGAAAGGGAGCTATGATATTCCTGCCGACTCGACGGAAAGATTACCCGTAATCGACTGGAATCATATCCAACGTGTGGCATCACTATGGAATACCTCTTCCATAGCGAAGGTAGATTCCTTGTACACCTTGGACCAATGGATTCCATTCGGTCGTTTAAAAGAGGAATTTCCGATCTATAAATTCCATTTCGCCGATCCGGAACGACATGAATTATACATATCCTCTAAATCCGGGGAGGTTTTGCAATATACGGATAAAAACAGTCGTTTCTGGGCTTGGCTCGGGGCGATCCCTCATTGGGTCTATTTCACTTCCTTGCGGCAAGACGCTGAATTATGGATAAAGGTAGTTGTCTGGTTATCCGGAATCGGGTGCGTTATGTGTATCGCCGGGATCTATTTAGGAATACGGGATTTCCGGTTAGCGAGGAGACGTCATTTGATTTCCCCTTATAAGAAGTTCTGGTATAAATGGCATCATATTCTTGGGGTGTTATTCGGTTTATTCGTCCTCACCTTCTGCTTTAGTGGTATGATGTCTTTAGCTCGTGTACAGGATTGGGGGTTGAAAGCCAAGCTCGATATAAACCCGGTTCAAGAACTGCGGAAGATGGCTCCTTCCCCACTCGATTATCCGTTGGATTACAGGGCGGTCATACAAGCCTATCCCGGCCAGATCCGTCAATTGGAATGGAGTAGTTTTGGTGATATACCCTTTTACATCGTACAAACAGACACGAAGGATATTGTCGTGAACGCAAATAAGAGTGACGGGATATCTTTATTGAACCTGCGACCGGAAGAAATCCGTTCCGTATTGTCTCAGATACATGGTATCGGGACCACGGCTGATATCAAACTGTTGGATGCTTATGATACGTATTATATCTCACGAAAAAGGAATTTAGAACTCCCGGTCTGGAAAGTATCTATTCAAGACGTGGATAATAGTTGTTATTACATTAATCCCCGTAATGGACAATACCGTTATGTAAATACGCCGTCTCGTTGGAACCATTGGATGTATCCGGCATTGCATAGCTTGAATCTGAAATTCTTGGTAGATCATCCGGTCTTATGGAATATCGTGATGTGGGGAACCATGTTGGGAGGCACGTTCGTTTCCTTATCCGGTGTATGGCTTGCGATAAAATATATCAGGCGAAAAGCGAGAAGAAAGAAGTAAAGCCTGTATATTTGTATTATATTTATTGAGAACATTGTATTATAAAATAGATTTGAATGAATAAAGGCAAGATTATAGTCGCCGGAATCGGCCCCGGTAGCGAGGCCGATATAACGCCTGCGGTTTTGGCCGCTATCCAAAGCTCGGATGTCATCATAGGATATAAATATTATTTCCGTTTTATCACCCACTTGCTTCGTGAGGGAACGGAATGTATAGATACAGGTATGAAACGTGAGCAAGCTCGTGCCGAGCAAGCTTTCGCTTATGCCAACGAGGGAAAGACTGTTTGCGTGATCAGTTCCGGTGACGCCGGTATTTATGGCATGACTCCTCTGATTTATGAGATGAAGAAAGAATCCGGAAGCGAGATCGAGATCGAGTCGTATCCGGGCATCAGCGCTTTCCAGAAAGCTGCGTCCTTGCTTGGCGCTCCTATCGGACATGATTTCTGTGTGATTTCCCTCTCAGACTTGATGACTCCTTGGGAACTGATCGAGAAACGGATTCACGCGGCGGCCATGGCCGATTTTGTTACGGCGATCTATAATCCAAAAAGCGAGGGACGTTATTGGCAACTCTATCGCTTAAAAGAATTGTTCCTGCAAGAACGCAAGCCGGAGACTCCGGTCGGTTATGTACGTCAGGCCGGACGGGAGGAGCAAGAAGTATTCGTCACTACGCTCGCAGATCTGGACCCCGAGCAGATCGATATGTTTACGGTAGTCTTGATCGGAAACTCACAAACATATCTTTCCGGGAATCATATGATCACTCCCCGGGGATATTATGGCGAGATCAAACAAAAGAAAATGGATACGGGTATCGGACAGGACATCATGATCCGTAGTTTCCGTACGATCGAGAAGGAATTGAAAAACCAAAAGATCCCGTTGGATAAGAAATGGGCGTTACTCCATGCCATTCATACGACGGCCGATTTCGATATGGAAAATATCCTTTATGCCGACCCGGATGCAGTCTCTACATTATATAATAAGATCAGCGGCGGGGAAGTTCCTACGATCATCACCGATGTCACGATGGCTGCTTCCGGCATTCGTAAGGGAGCTCTGCAACGTCTGGGTGTCGAAGTGAAATGCTACCTTCAAGACGAGCGGGTCGCTGAGATGGCTTCGAGCAAAGGAATTACCCGTACCCAAGCCGGTATTCGTCGGGCCGTGGAAGAGCATCCGACCGCTCTGTTTGTCTTCGGGAACGCCCCGACCGCCCTTATGGAATTATGCGATTTAATACGTAAAGGTAAAGCCACTCCAGCTGGCATTATCGCGGCTCCGGTAGGTTTCGTACATGTGCAGGAATCCAAACATATGGTGAAACCTTTTATCGGTATACCGAAACTAATCGTGGAAGGTCGTAAAGGAGGTAGTAATTTAGCGGCTACGCTAGTGAATGCCATCCTTTGTTTTAATGACGCAGAACAATTAAAGCCGGGAAGAGACGTATGAACCGATTTTATGTCATAGGGCTGGATGATAATATGCGGCAATACTTTCCGCCGGAGATATTGGAGATAATCTCGTCCCACCGGGTGTTCTCCGGAGGCGTGCGGCATCATGAGATCGTACGTTCGCTCTTGCCCGAGAAAGCGGACTGGATCGATATAAAAGTCCCGTTGGACGAGGTCTTCGATCGCTATCGTTCGTACGACGGTCGGGAAAGTATCGTTGTATTCGCTTCCGGAGATCCTTTGTTTTTCGGATTCGCCGTTACGATTCAAAACCGATTGCCGGATACGCAAATCCGCCTGTACCCGTCATTTAATTCCTTGCAACTCTTGGCACAAAATCTATTGATGCCTTACCACGATATGCGGATCGTCTCCCTTACCGGACGGCCTTGGCACGAGTTCGATCGTGCCTTGATCGAAAGTGCGTCTAAGATAGGCGTGCTCACGGATCGGGAACATACGCCTACGACTATCGCTCGCCGGATGCTGGAATACGGCTATGATAATTATACCATGTTCGTGGGAGAACGGTTAGGAAATACCGAACGGCAGAGCATCCGCCAATTCAGTATACAAGCCGCGGCAATGAATAATTTCGTTCATCCGAATTGCTTGATCCTAAAGAAAGAGCGTGACGGGCATTCCCGTAAATTCGGCCTGCCGGATTCCGCGTTCGAGCATTTGAACGGACGGGAGAAGATGATAACCAAAATGCCGATCCGTTTGTTATCTTTAAGCATGCTGGATCTGAGAAACCGGGAACGTTTTTGGGATATCGGCTTTTGCACGGGTTCTGTCTCGATAGAGGCTAAATTGCTGTTCCCGCATTTGCATATCACGAGTTTTGAGATCCGGGAAGAGGGACGAAAGTTAATGACTGAGAATTGCTGTCGTTTTGGGACTCCGGGTATCGAGGCTATAATCGGAGATTTCTTATCGGTGGATTTATCAGCGTTGGAGGCTCCGGATGCAATCTTTATCGGCGGACATGGCGGGAAATTAGTGGAGATCCTTATGGTAGTTTCCAAAAAGATGAAAGAGAACGGTGTCATCGTCTTCAACTCCGTATCCGACGAAAGCAAAGCGCTTTTAGAGGAAGCGGTCCGCCAAACCGGTCTTCGGATATCCGCCCAAACCCGTATCACGATTGATGATTTTAATACGATTACCGTGAATGTTATTTATAAATTATGAATACAATATCAATTATTCCAATATCCGATAGCAGCCGGGTGCTTGCTGAGCGAATTCTTGCTTCTTATCCCGAGGCGAAGATCTTACCATTCGGCTCTTTCTCAAAAGAGGTTTTTCACGAATCCAGTAGTTTGGTATTTATTGGAGCGATGGGAATTTGCGTACGCAGTATCGCTCCCTTCGCGGAAGATAAACATACCGATCCGGCCGTGGTTTGTATAGATAGTACCGGCAAATACGTGATTCCTGTTTTATCCGGACATATCGGTGGAGCGAACGATCTTTCCAAAGAGTTAGCGAACCTATTAGGAGCCGAAGCGATTATTACGACACAAAGCGACAACGCAAACCTATGGGCGCTCGATACATTAGGGAAGAAATACGATTGGACCTTGATCGCCAAAGATAGCAATGCCGCCATCTCCACTTTTGTCAATGGAAAACCGACAGCGCTACTCCTTGATATACGAGATAAAGGAACGGATTATTTGGAGCGTACGGTCCCGTCTCATGTCTCTATCTTTTATTCCTTCGAGGCGATACCGCAGCAAGACTATGAGTTATTGATGATCGTCAGTCCCCAACAATACGATACATCCATCCCTACGATCACCTATATACCGAAAGTCCTCCACCTAGGAATGGGTTGCCGCAAGGATATGCAAGGCGATCCTACGGTCGTTTACGAACATATTAAAGATGTATTGTGTAATAAACGCCTATATCCGGAAGCTTTGGCGGATGTAAATACAATCGATTTGAAGAAATGCGAACCGGTGCTGACATTACTGGCTTATGGAGTTATGGAATGCCCTTTCCACACCTATACATCAGAGGATCTGAAAGATATCCCGGTACCCAATCCCTCGGAGAAGGTACTGGAGGTAACCGAATCCCCAAGTGTATCGGAAGCTTCCGCCATTTATGCGGCTCATGGCGGTCCGCTTTTGGTCGAGAAGCAAAAAGCGGATTTAGGGAAAGGAAATGAATATACCTTTGCCGTAGCGTTAGATCGGACGGCCTGCCGTGAGGGACATATCGAGATCGTAGGAGCCGGTCCCGGCGATCCGGACTTGATCTCTATCCGCGGGCGGCAAATGTTGGAGAAAGCTGATTTGATCCTGTATGCTGGAAGCCTCGTCCCGAAAGAACTTACCTTATGCGCAAAGGCAGGCGCTACGGTGCGAAGCTCGGCGGATATGAATCTGGAAGAACAGTTTGCGTTGATGAAAGAGTTTTATGATAAAGGATTGTTTGTCGTTCGTTTGCACACGGGCGATCCTTGCATTTATGGAGCTATTCAAGAGCAAATGAATTACTTTGATCAATACGGGATGGATTATCATATCACTCCGGGTATCTCCTCTTTCCAAGCCGCCGCCGCCGCTCTTTATTCTCAGTTCACGATTCCGGAGAAAGTACAAACGATCATCCTCACTCGTGGCGAAGGACGTACGCCCATGCCTGAGAAAGAGCAACTGCACAAACTGGCTCAAAGCCAAAGTACGATGTGTATTTTCTTAAGCGCCGGTGTCGTAGAGAAGGTCCAAGAGGAATTATCGCGACATTACGCTCCAACCACTCCGGTAGCCGCTTGCTATAAATTGACATGGAAAGACGAGCGGATCTACCGTGGGCAACTGAAAGATCTCGCGAAAATCGTAAAAGAGAATCATCTTACACTGACAACATTACTTGTCGTCGGGGATGCCATCGATAATCGCAAGGGTCTATCCCGCTTATATGCGGATGAATTCAAACATCTTTTCCGTAAGTAATGATACTGATCCTTGGAGGAACGACAGAAGGTCGTGTGGCTGTGCGGGTAGCGGACGAGGCAGCCGCTACCTATTACTATTCTACGAAAGGAACTTTGCAATCCATTGAATGTGCGCATGGAATCCGTTTGACCGGAGCCATGAATGCGGAGGAAATGGAGTGTTTTTGTCGTGACCACGCGATTAAGCTATTGATTGATGCGGCACACCCTTTCGCTCAAGTGTTACACCAAACGATCGAAAAAGTATCGAAATGTTTACAGATTCCGGTGATCCGTTACGAACGTCGGTATCCACCTCGTGATGAGGACTTGATTTGGTGCGATAGTTATGCAGACGCAATTCACCAAATGGAAAACAAAGGTATCCAACGGCTACTTGCCCTCAGTGGCGTGAACACCCTTGCCCCGCTCCGCCCTTATTGGCGATCGCATACCACTTGGTTCCGTATATTGGAGCGGGAGGAATCTTTGTCGTTGGCCGAAAAGCAGGGCTTCCCCCAAGAACGTCTGGTTTTCTATCGAGAAGGTGAGGATGAGTTAAAGTTGTTGGAGCAACTCCATCCGGATGCGATCTTGACAAAGGAAAGTGGTTTCTCCGGCTATTTTACGGATAAAGTGAACGCTGCCCGCCAATTCGGAATACCAGTATTTGTCGTGAAGCGTCCCGCATTACCGGAAACTTTCTACCGAGTGTATGGTGAAGACGGATTGCGTAAACAAATTGAACGCCTATTACCAGAATTCTTTCCCTTGAAAAGCGGATATACGACCGGAGCTTGTGCTACCGCCGCCGCAAAAGCTGCTTTATTGGCCTTATTATCACGGAAGGAACAAACAGAAAGCCAGATAACATTACCCTCGGGAGAACAGATAACGTTGCCGGTAGCCTATACCGAATGGGCCGGGTGTTCCTCCGCCACCTGTACCGTGATCAAGGAGTCTGGGGATGATCCGGACGTGACGAATCATAGCCGGATCCGGGTTACTGTTCAATTATCTCCCGATGCATCCGGTTGTGCCACGGTAATGGCACAAGAAGAACATTGTCAAGAAACAGAAAGCGACGATACGGGAAGAGTCATCTTCCAAGCAGGTGAAGGAGTCGGAACCGTGACCCTTCCGGGACTCGGCTTGAAAGTCGGTGGCCCGGCTATAAACGCCACGCCCCGTAAGATGATCCGGCAAGAGCTGATTCCACTCCTGCCCTCACCCGATTCCGTCGCTATTGTCACGGTCTCGGTTCCCGGTGGCGAGGAGTTGGCGAAACGTACCTTCAATCCGAAACTTGGAATTATCGGGGGAATCTCTATTATCGGGACATCCGGAATCGTGCGTCCTTTCTCATCGGACGCTTTTATCGCCTCGATACGGAAAGAAGCCAGTGTCGCCAAAGCGATAGGTTGCGAGACGTTGGTTATTAATTCCGGGGCGAAGAGTGAACGCTACCTTCGGAGCTTATACGCTTCTTTGCCTCCACAATCATTCGTCCATTACGGGAATTTTATCGGAGAGACGCTAAAGATCGCTGCCGATTTAGGTTTCAAGCAGGTTATCTTAGGCATCATGATCGGCAAGGCGGTGAAACTTGCGGAAGGTTTCCTGGATACACACAGCAAAAAAGTCGTCATGAACAAAGGCTTCCTTCAAGATGTAGCGAAAGAAGCGAAATGCGAGGAGGCGACCGTAGATGCAATCAATCGGATTACGTTGGCCCGTGAATTATGGGAGCTTCTTGCGGAAAAAGAACAAAATCGTTTCTTCCCATTACTTTTACAAAAATGTAAATCGTATTGCGCTCCTATCCTTCCCGACGGCGAACTAACCTTGCTGTTAATATCCGAAGAGGGCAAGGTCTTGTACCAATCTTAGCTGTAGAGACGCAGCACGCACGCTACGTCTCTACACCCCCCAGACTGTAATAGCATTTCTTTTTAGCTGTTTATTCTTTTTTATTAGGGATTCTTTAAGAATACATATTAGGAGGATTTCGTACTTTTGCCCTCTAAATATTGATTAAAATAATGTTTAGATATCTTTTAATTTATATGGCCTGCCTTCTATTCGCCTTTTCCGTAAAGGCGCAAGGTATTTCCAATGACACGATTCCAAAAGAAGTGCTGATGCTGGACGGTAAGCCTATGACCGAAAAGCAAATACAACGTTATCATAAACAATTACATAAAGACTCCATACGGGCCAACAAAAGGATCTGGTGGTCTATCCTTGGCGGACCGTCTTACACGCCGGAAGCCTCCTTTGGCGTAGGTGGCGCGGTTTTGGCTAGCTTTCGCTTAAACAAGAATGATACGATATCCCAACGATCGTTTATCCCTGCGGGATTTAACATCACCTTAAACGGGACGTTCGTTTTTGCCGGTGCTGGTACCTTATTCTTCAACGAGAATCGCTTCCGTATTTATATCAGTTACGGTTATCGGAACGAACCTTCGCATTATTTCGGGAAAGGCTATGAGACGATCGAGCAAATCGAGAAGAGCGACTCGACAACGAAATTCCATAAGAGTTCTTTCCAACTATATCCCCGTTTCGTATGGGAAGTTAGGCCTCATTTATATACGGGTCCTCTTTTTGATATTAATTTCAGCAAATCAGATGATATCAACCCGGTGATGGCCGAAGATCCTTATTTCAATAAGTTCAAACGAGATTATGTCAATATCGGTGTCGGCGGCTTGATTCAATACGATACACGAAATGATGTGGCGACCCCAAGTTCCGGTATGTTACTAAGCGCGATCGCCAAGGTGTACGGAAAGTATTTAGGCGGTGCATATAATTATGAGATGTTCGAACTGGAATACCGCCAATTCCAGCAAGTATTTCGTCCTCGTAGCACCTTGGCATGGATCGCCAAGACACAAATCGGTGTGGGGAACGTTCCTTTTACGGAGCTTCCTTCATTTGGTTCCCCTTTCGATCTTCGCGGATATTATTGGGGGAAGTACCGTGACAAGACCATGGCGTATGGGATTCTGGAGTATCGTCATATGTTCGGCAGCGTGGAGAAATATAAGAGCGGTAATTTCTGGGCGAAGTGTGGTTTTGTAGGTTGGGTTGGCACGGGTACGATCGGAAACGCTCCTATCGTAGACTGGAATAAGTGGAAATTCAACTACGGCGTAGGCCTACGTATCCAAATGCAACCCGGCAAGAACTTCCGCCTAGACGTAGGCAAAGACCCGAACCAAAAAGGAATGGCGGTTTATATGAATATGACGGAAGCCTTCTAAAACCAGAAGGCTCCCGTCTACGATCTATGGAAGTATAACCTTGCGTTAAAATTATCGTTTAAAAGCCGGAAATATCTTAATATCGATTTTTTTCACTAAGTTTGCGTCATCGAAGGGGTGCCATACTATATGGGCTGAGATCATACCCTTACTACTTGATGCGGGTAATGCCGCCGTAAGAAAAACGAATGTTAAATGGATAAAAATGAAACGTACCGTTATCCGGTAGCTTTAACGATCGCTGGCTCTGATAGTGGCGGTGGTGCCGGAATACAAGCGGATATTAAGACTTTTTCCTCGCTGGGTGTTTTTGGAGCCTCGGCGATAACGGCTATAACCGCTCAAAACACACAGGGGGTGCGAGGGATCCAAGCGATCTCTCCCGAGATTTTGAGAGGACAAATCGAAGCTATTCTTGAGGACTTCATCGTAGATGCCATAAAAATAGGGATGCTACATAACAAGGATGCCGTAAAGGTTGTATCTGAGACTTTACCTTCCTTCCGACGAACTTCTATCATTTTAGATCCGGTGATGATATCCACGAGCGGAAGTAAATTATTGGAGGATGACGCCATCCGAACCATCATGGATGAGTTGTTCCCTAAAGCGACACTGCTTACTCCGAATATTCCCGAGACGGAATATCTTTCCGGTATAAAAATCAATAACGAGGCGGATATCTTATGTGCCGCCCGGAAATTGCAGGAAAAAGGATGTAACGCTATATTGATCAAAGGGGGGCATATTCCCGGAGTAGAAACGGTGGATCGGTTATTTATCAATGAGAATAATCCGATTTGTCTGGCCTCGCCAACAGTGGAGACCTTCAATACCCATGGAACGGGCTGTACGCTATCGTCCGCCATCGCCGCTTATATGGCACTCGGCCATTCATTGGTGGAAGCCGTACGATTAGCCAAGGAATATATGAATAACGCGCTCGTTCACGGGGCAAATGTATGCATGGGAAAAGGGCACGGACCTGTAAACCACTTCTTCTCACCCTCTGCCCTTCATAAAATCCGATGGAATCATGAATAAGCTGGTCGTAATTACTACACCTTATTTTTTCGCGGATGAAGCTTCTTTGATCGAACTTCTATTCGCGGAAGGAATGTCTCGTTTACATCTACGTAAACCGGATTGTAAACGTGATGAATTGGAGGGCTTATTGGATAAGATCTCTCCGGCTTATTACGACAGGATCGTTCTTCATGATTGGTTTACCTTGGCAGAAGAAAGGGCTTTAGGAGGAATCCATTTGAACAAGAGGAACCCGGAAGCTCCACCTTTATATAAAGGTAGTATAAGTCGTTCTTGCCATAGTCTGGAAGAGATTATCGAGTATAAACCGGTATGCGACTATGTGTTCCTTAGCCCGATCTTTCAGAGTATATCCAAAGAAAGATATGGTAGCGGATTCTCCTTAGATGGATTGCGAAACGCGAAGGGCATCATCGATGATAAGGTGATTGCCTTGGGAGGAATCTGCCCGCGGACAATAACGAAATTAAAAGATATCCCCTTCGGCGGTGTCGCCGTTCTCGGGGCCCTTTGGGGAAACGATCCCTCCCTTCTTGTTGCGGATCAACTCATAAAACAATTCAAACGATTACAAGTATGGCCTTAAATTATTATTTCGGATATGATGAGAATGGAAGAGTCGGTCGGAGAACAACCGGATTACGCCCCCCTTTTGGTGGAAACAATCGCTTGATGTTTATAACGCATCGTACGCCTAAATATACGGAATGCGACGAGGTAAGCATGGCAATCCAAGGAGGGTGCTCATGGATACAGTTGCGCATGAAGGATGGGATTTATGAGGATACCGTACGTACATGTGCCACTATCTGCGCGGAAGAATGTGAGCGAATCGTGGATTTCTGCGTAAACGATGATCTGGAGGCTGCCGTGACATGTGGCGCTACGGCTTGTCATCTGGGTAAGAATGATATGCCCTTGGATATCGCTTGGGAAGTACTGAGAGACAAGTTAGATTCCAATGCCATCTTCTATATCGGGGCTACGGCGAATACTTTTGAGGATATCCGGCTGGCCGTAGAACGAGGCGCCTCGTATATCGGACTAGGGCCGTATCGCTTTACGGGTACCAAGAAGAATTTGAGTCCCATCTTAGGCTTGGATGGTTATCGTAAAATAATCGCTCAATGCAAGGAGGCTGGCATCGATATTCCTATCTTTGCGATAGGTGGTATTACGCTGGAAGACGTAGGCCCTTTGATGGAGACGGGTATAACCGGAATCGCTGTTTCGGGCGCGATTATCAATGCCCCCGATCCCGTGGAGGAAACCCGCCGGTTTATAGAGGAAATCAATAAGTACTAAACTAAATACATATGGCTACTAAAAAGAATATGCGTATTTCCTATCCGTCCTCGGAAAAGATTTATGTCCCGGGCGAGATCAATAAGATCAAGGTTGGTATGCGTAAGATTAAATTGTTGGACACGGTAACCTTGGATGAGCATGGAGAACGAATCTTCAAGAAGAACAATCCGGTAATCGTTTACGATACGAGCGGCCCGTATTCCGACCCCAAGATATCGATTGATATCGCTAAAGGACTTCCTCGTATACGTGAGGAGTGGTACGGTAAGCGTAAGGATGTGGTTCAATTGCCGGAATTGACTTCCGCTTATGGTCGTGAGCGATTGGCGGACGCGACTCTGGATTCCCTGCGTTTCCCCAAGCGATACTTGCCTTTCCGGGCTAAAGAGGGTAAGAATATCACCCAGATGTATTATGCGAAGAAGCGTATTATCACTCCGGAAATGGAGTACGTGGCGATTCGTGAGAACCAGCAAATCGAGGCTTTGGGACTGAAGTCGTATATCACGCCGGAGTTCGTCCGCAAGGAAATCGCCGCCGGTCGCGCGATCATCCCGGCGAATATCAATCACCCGGAAGCCGAGCCGATGATTATCGGTAAGAAGTTCTTGGTAAAGATCAATACCAATATCGGTAACTCCGCTCTTTCCTCCGGTATCGACGAGGAGATCGAGAAGGCGATATGGAGTTGTAAATGGGGCGGCGACACGTTGATGGATCTCTCTACCGGCGATCATATCCATGAGACGCGCGAGTGGATTATCCGTAACTGCCCGGTTCCGATGGGTACGGTTCCTATTTATCAAGCCTTGGAGAAGGTGAATGGTAAGGTAGAGGATCTTTCTTGGGAGATCTATCGGGATACGTTGGTCGAGCAGGCGGAACAGGGCGTGGATTATTTCACGATCCACGCGGGTTTGTTGCGCAAGCATGTGGAGCTGACGGCGACTCGCCTGACGGGGATCGTATCCAGAGGCGGATCGATCATGGCCAAATGGATGCAGCTTCATGACGAGGAAAACTTCCTGTACACGCATTTCGCCGAGATCTGCGAGATACTGAAGGCATACGACGTGGCGGTCTCTATCGGAGACGGGCTTCGTCCCGGTTCTATCTATGACGCGAACGACGCGGCACAATTCGCCGAGCTTCACACGATGGGAGAACTGACGAAAATAGCTTGGGAGCAGTTCGTACAAGTGATTATCGAAGGCCCGGGCCATGTTCCCATGAATAAGATTCATGAGAATATGAAGGAACAACAGTATGCCTGTCATGGAGCGCCGTTCTATACGCTGGGCCCGTTGACGACCGATATCGCTCCTGGATACGATCATATCACGTCGGCTATCGGTGGCGCGCAAATTGCTTGGCATGGGACGGCCATGATCTGCTACGTTACGCCGAAGGAGCATTTGGGATTGCCGAATAAGGAAGACGTGCGTAATGGGGTGGTCGCTTATAAGATAGCGGCGCATGCCGCTGACTTGGCGAAAGGGCATCCCGGCGCTCAAGTACGTGATAACGCGTTGAGCAAGGCACGTTTTGATTTCCGCTGGAAAGACCAGTTCAATTTGTCCTTGGACCCGGAAAGGGCTTTACAGTATTATAAGGAGAGTGCTGTTACGGATGGAGAGTACTGTACGATGTGCGGTCCTAATTTCTGCGCTATGCGGTTAAGTAAGGATTTGCAAGGTTGTAAATAAAATACTGTTTTGAGGGGATGAGACGGGGCATGCCCCGTCTCTACAATTGAGTGATTTGTTTTCCGCATTCGTAGCCTTCCTCATATAGTTCTTCCAGTTTCTTTGTGTCGCTTCCGGTACGGCCGACTTTAATCGGGCTTTGCGGACGGATGACGAAAGCTTTTCCTTCGGCCTCCAGTTGGTCTATGTAATCCAAGACCTCGTTGTACCGCCGGTATCGTAGTCGCAACTGTTCCCGGATCGCCGGGTATTTGTTATAAATAAAGCCGGGAAGGTAAAAATCTTTCTCTTCTTTCCGATAGCCTTTGTTACGGGTAAGGATGATGACGTTCTTGGAGAAGCCGTCGACGATAGCCCGTCGGATAGGGATGGCATCGCATACGCCTCCGTCGACCATCGGTATCCCGTCTACATACGTAATTGGACAGAGGATCGGTAAGGTGCAAGATGCTTTACAGATATCCACCAAACGTTTCTTATCTTTCTTCTCCTCGAAATATTCCGCTTTACCCGTCAAGCAATTGCTCGTGACCATAACGAACCGATCCTTGGACTTGAAATAGGTATCGTAATCCAACGGATAATACAAATCCGGATAGACATAAAACAAGAAATTCAGATCGATATATCCCCTTCCCCGTAAGAAATGACGAAGACCTATGTAATTATATTTCTTCAATAGGTCGATATTGCTAAAACGAGAGCGTCCC
>ULYD01038133.1_pt1 | contig 19064 bp, 20 predicted proteins | sample 1961831 | NCBI WGS metagenome assembly ULYD01 (sample SAMEA4835854, study PRJEB28245) | human gut metagenome | biome: gut microbiome; material: fecal sample | place: Denmark | collected 2008 | reverse complement strand
GAGTGCAAAGGTAGACACTTTTACCGTAATAGCCAAGCGTTTCTCTAATAAAAATCAAAAAATATTCACCAACGGCATTTTACACCTTATTTATTATATAAAGAACAAAAAACATTCTCATTATTTTTTATTTCATATCGAATATAGTACCTTTGTAGTCAACAATCAATGTGTTATTATACAACAAATCCACAAACTATGATACAAATCTTACAAGTAGCTAAAGATACTACCAATGTAACCAAGGAAGTTGTTTCGGCTATTGCATCCGGACATACAGACCTCATTATTGAGAAATTGATAGATATGTGTATTTCCGCCGGAAAAAACATTTTGATTGCTATTATCGTTTACATTGTAGGACGTTTTCTTATCTCACTTATCCAACGCGTAATGGGCAATATGCTATCACGCCGGAAAGTAGAAATCAGTATTCAAACTTTTCTCAAAAGTTTAGTTAGTATATTGCTCAATGTTTTATTGATCGTTTCTGTTGTAGGAGCATTAGGAATCAATACAACCTCATTTGCCGCACTATTGGCATCTGCCGGCGTAGCTATCGGTATGGCACTCTCTGGCAACTTGCAAAATTTTGCCGGAGGTCTTATCATTCTTTTCTTCAAACCTTATAAGGTAGGAGACTGGATTGAAGCACAAAACGTTTCGGGAAGTGTAACGGCCATACAAATCATGCATACTTTAGTCACTACGGCCGATAACAAAGTAGTCTACATCCCTAACGGAGCCATGAGTAGTGGCGTTATTACAAATTATAGCCGTTTGGACACAAGACGCGTAGAATGGATTGTGGGGGTTGATTACGGAGAAGACATCGACAAGGTGAAAAGTGTAGTAAACGAACTCATCCAAAAAGATAATCGTATCTTAAAAGAACCTGCTCCCGTCATTGCCTTACATGCGCTCGATTCCAGTAGTGTTAATGTAACAATAAGAGCATGGGTGGCAAACGGTGACTATTGGAATGTATATTTCGAGATGAACAAAAACATTTACGACGAATTCAACAGACAGGGTATTGATTTCCCATTCCCGCAAATGACTATCCATCAGGCTTAATATATAAGAACAGGAATGATTCAACAAGTAGAAATCATATTACGTGAACGACCGCGGGGGTTCCACCTCGTCACACGGGAGATTTCGGAACAGCTTCCGTCTTTGCCTCAAACCGGTTTGCTGAACCTGTTTGTCAAACACACGAGTTGTGCGCTCTCCATCAACGAAAACGCCGACCCGGATGTGCGTACCGACATGACCAAAATATACGACCGTCTCATCAAAGAAAACGAGCCTTATTACGACCATGTCCTCGAAGGTGCCGACGACATGCCGGCCCATGCCAAATGTAGCCTGACAGGCGTCAGCCTCAATATCCCCATATCCAAAGGCAAATTGAATTTGGGTACATGGCAAGGAATCTATCTTTGTGAGTTCCGCGACCACGGCGGAAGACGCAAACTCACAGCCACCATCATAGGAGAATGATCGAATGATAGACAGATCTACGGTAGACCGGATTATGGATGCGGCCCAGATTGTGGATGTCGTATCGGATTTTGTGACTTTACGAAAAGCGGGGGTCAACTACAAAGGCTTATGTCCTTTCCACGACGACCGTACTCCTTCGTTCGTGGTATCCCCATCCAAAGGCCTCTGCAAATGTTTCGCATGTGGAAAAGGCGGCAATGCCGTACACTTCATCATGGAGCACGAACAACTGTCCTATCCCGATGCCCTACGTTATTTGGCTCGTAAATACAATATAGAAATCAAAGAACGGGAACTGACAGAAGAGGAAAAGCAGGCCCAGGATGAACGGGAAAGCATGTTCGTCGTCAACGAATGGGCATGCCAGTTTTTTCAAGACCAGCTCTACAACACAGTAGACGGACGAGCCATCGGAATGACCTATTTTCGTTCACGAGGCTTCCGGGACGATATCATAAAAAAATTCCAGTTAGGATACAGTCCTTCGCAAAGAGACGCTTGTGCCCGCGAAGCGAAAGCCAAAGGTTACAAAGAAGAGTTCCTGCTCTCTACCGGCTTATGTTACAAACGTGACAACGGACAATTACAAGACCGCTTTTTCGGGCGTGTCATTTTTCCGGTACACACGTTGAGCGGGAAAGTAGTGGCTTTCGGAGGACGTGTATTAGACGCAGCCACCAAAGGAGTCAATGTCAAATACCAAAACTCTCCGGAATCCGCCATTTATTCCAAGAAAAAAGAGTTATATGGATTGTTTTTGGCCAAACAAGCTATCGTCAAACATGACCTTTGCTTTTTAGTGGAAGGCTACACCGATGTTATTTCCATGCATCAGATGGGGGTGGAAAATGTGGTTTCTTCTTCCGGAACGGCACTCACCACCGAACAAATCCGTATGATTCATCGTTTTACGGAAAACATCACCGTGCTTTACGACGGAGATGCCGCCGGCATCAAAGCTTCCGAACGAGGCATCGACATGCTATTGGCCGAGGGTATGAACGTCAAATTACTACTTCTTCCAGACGGAGACGACCCAGACAGTTTTGCCCGTAAACACAACGCCACCGAATATCAAACTTATCTGAACGAACATCAGGTAGATTTCATTAAATATAAAACCGACTTATTACTGTATGAGGCACAAGGGGACCCCATCAAACTTTCCCGTCTCATCAGTAGTATCGTACATACCATTTCCGTCATTCCGGATGAAATCACGCGTTCCGTATACACCCGGGAAACAGCAACTATGCTGAACATGGAAGAACGTATGTTGGTGGCAGCCATTTCAAAAGAGATGGACCAAGCCAAAGAGGAAAAGCAAAAACAGCGTGAAAATGAACGAAACCGTAAAAACGCACAGTTGCCATCCTCCGGACAAGCACTCTCTTCCTTAGATCAAGATAGTCTTCCTCCCCCAACCCCATTCCCACCCTCTGAAGAAGGAATCCCCCCTATTCCGGATGACGGAACGCCGACAGACACTCCTGTCCCCAATACTTCGCCCGGCAATAATCCGGCTATGACCGAGAATGTATCCACCCTCTCCTACATTCCCGGCAAGGGAGCCGAAGCCATGCTGTTCTACCGGAAAGAGCTGTTGTTAGTACAAGTCCTCATTCGTTACGGAGAGAAAATTATATGCTACGCCGAAAACGAACAAGGAGAAGAAGTCCCGGTCAGTGTGGCCGAGTTCATCGACTATGCGTTGCAAGAAGACGGTTTGTTATTCCACAACGCCCTTCATAAGCGTATCCTGCAAGAAGCCATCGACCATATACATGAGAAAGACTTCTCGTCAGAACGCTATTTTCTGAACCATCCGGACAATCATATCAGCATGCTGGCTTTTGAATTGAGTGGTGACAAATATCAACTGAGCAAATACCATTCCAAACATCAGAAAATCGCCAGCGATGAAGAGAGGTTGACCGAATTGGTCCCCCATCTGATTTCCGACTTCAAACTGGCCATTGTAGACGAAGAACTGAAACAAATCCTCTTGAAATTGCGCCAACCCGATATTCTTTCACGCAAGGAAGAATATATGGAAATCATGAAGCATTATAAAGAGATGAAGGACATAGAACGTACCCTGGCCCGGGAACGGGGCGACCGGGTCATCACTTAATACGGATAGCTTATGGTCATCTTGATTACGGGCGCAACCCACTGTGGCAAAACCCTTCTGGCCCAAAGACTCTTGGAAAAGTACAAATATCCTTATTTGTCCATTGACTTATTAAAAATGGGACTTATCAGAAACGGATATTCCTGCCGGGCTGTCTCCACGCCCGCATACTCCTTCCAAGGTTTTTCAGAAAATAGCCTTCATCTTTCAGGATGCACGCCAACCTATTGTCATATAGCGCGTTATGGGATGAAAGACAGTAAGGCCGTCTTTCAGTTGCCTTTCATTGCAGAAAGCGGTAAAAAGTCCTGCGCCGAACGGCATTTCAATCTCAGCCGAATGATTTATCAATCTCAGGCGAACGATTTTCCAATCTCTACCGGACAAAATGAAGCTTGCCTGAAGGATGGCTGAAACATCCTTCAGGCTGTAACATCAATATTATGAACGGATTATCATGAAACCTGAAAGATGAAGACTCTTTTTGTAAAACCCCAGTGTAGAGATATGTCCATCCTGTAGGAAGGACAATGTCCCCCTATGATTGCCCGCTGTTCCCAAATCCCCACTGAATTTCTACTGCTCCCGGATTTTCCCCTGCCCCAAATATCGGAGAAACGGTTGTAGAACTGGTTATTCAGCCGTACATTGTACCCGCATCCAGCGGTGGAAGTGGCGGAAACAACAACGACAGGGAATGGAGGGATGATGATAAAGAAAAAGAACATATCCCTTATAAACGAAGAAGGTAAATTATAGTTTCTTTATGTAAATAGATACACTACCGCCCACAATTTTAGTGAACGGTAGAAAAACTATCCGTTAAATTAACGGCGAGATGTTTTTTCCAACAACTCGATAAGCCGTTGTGCATGTTCCTCCGATGCAATCTTCTGCTGTTCGATGAGTTCGATCGAAGTACGGTTGCCATAACTCACGCCACCTGTATATACATATCCGGTAAATTCCATCTGGCAAAGCCGACAGGTTGCCTTGTAACAGTGTAGGAAATCTTCGATATCATAGCCCATTGCTCCTTCATGGCTATACATCGCTTCGGGCGCACCCGTGGTAAAAGACAGTATGAGCTTCTTGCCTTTCAGTTTGTCGCCCGTGCTGCCGTGGGAGAAACCGTGCCGGAAGGTTTCTTCCATCCAACGCTCCAGAATGGAGGGCGCGGAGTACCAGAACACGGGAAACTGCAACACGATGATGTCGGCACGGATCAAGCGTTGCTGTTCGGCTTCTACATTGATTTTGAAGTCAGGGTAAAGCTCGTCAAGTTTTACGATTTCTGCTTTCGGCAAGCGGTTGGCGAGCGTCTCGAGTATGGTCTTGTTGGCCACTGACGTTGCAAGGTCTGTGTGACCGCTGATGATTAAAACATTCTTCATATTTATTCGGATTTTTATTGTTGTCTATTATGCGCCTACGCCGCCGTCCACTTTATAGTCGGCTCCGGTGACGAAACTTGCTTCGTCGCTCGTCAGGAAAGCAACCACGGCCGCCACTTCTTCGGGTTGCCCCATGCGACCGAGAGGCACACTTTTCGCCACCATGTCCTTATGTGTTTTCGCTGCTTCGGCCGAGAGTTCGGTCTTGCCGTAAATAGGCGTTTCGATAGGTCCCACGCCAAGCGAATTGACACGCACACCGTCGCGTGCAAGCTCCTTTGCCCATGCACGGGTCATGGTATATACAGCCGATTTCGAAGCGGCATAGTTCGCCATCGTTGCGATAGGATTGGTCGTCATCGTGGTGGTGATGTTCAGTATGTTTCCTTTCGCCGCCTTTATCATCGGCAGGCAGGCTTGGGTAAGCATCACGACGGCACGCACGTTGATGGCGAACACCTTGTCGTATTCCTCAATCTTCATTTCGGCAAACGGTGTGACGGGTGCCCACCCGGCATTGTTGACAAGAATGTCAAGACGGCCATACCGCTCGCCAACGACTTGAACCACCGTCTGTATTCCGGCTTCCGATTCAAGGTCGGTTGTCAGGTAAGTTATCCGTTCGTTGCAGGCGGCAGTTTCCTTCAGGGTGCTCGCCGTGCGCCCTACAATCATCACGTATGCGCCTTCGTCTGCCAGACGCTGTGCAATGGCCCGTCCGATACCTGTTCCGGCTCCGGTGACGAGGGCGACTTTGTTGTTTAAGGATTCGTACATAATTATTGTTTGATAATTGGTTTGCTTAATCATTCGTTCTCATCGCTCCGCCTTTGCCACTTTCTGTTGGTTTCCCTCAATAGTGCCCAACTTGGCGATGTCTTCGTCCGTCCGGTTTCCATGTATGGTGATGTGGGCCAACGCCTCGTTCATGGCGGCGTATTCGGCATCGGTAAGCATCACTTCCGCCGCTCCGAGGTTTTCGAGGATGCGGGCATCGGTGCGCATACCGGGGATGGGGACTACGTGTGCAGAGTGCATCACCCAAGCCAGCGACACTTGTGCGGCGGTGCAATGCTTCGCTTCGGCATAGCGGTTGATAAGGTCGAGCAAAACCGCGTTGGCCTGCATGTTTTCCTCCGTATAGCGGGTGATGACGCGACGCACGTCGTCGCCCTCGAAAGCGGCATGGCGATACTTGCCGCTCAGGAAACCGCCTGCCATCGGCGAATAGGCTACGAAACCGATACAGTTCTTTCGGCAGAAGGGAATCACGTCGGCCTCCCACTTGCGTTCCATGATGGAATATTCGCTCTGCACGGCGGCAACTGGTGTAACGGCATGAGCTGCTTTGAGTTGTTCGAGCGTAGGCTCGGATTGTCCCCATGCACGGATTTTGCCTTCCCGTATCAGTTCGCCCATCCAATAGGCCACTTCTGCGGGGTCGCTTTCTTTTGGTACGCGATGTTCCGTATAAAGGTCGATGTAGTCGGTCTGTAACCGCCGTAGCGATCCTTCCACCGCCTGCCGGATTCCTGCTCGGCTTAATTTGCCTTCCGCCCTTTCCTGTCCGGGCAGAGTTGAAGGAGTGAATTTGGTGGAAATTACCACCTTGTCTCGGAATAGTCTGAGTGCTTTTCCAACAAGCTCTTCGTTCTTGTAACAACTGTATATTTCCGCCGTGTCGAAGAAAGTACATCCTTCCTCGTATGCCTTGCGGATAAGACGGACAGATTCTTCTTCACTCGGACAAGTACCGTAACCGTGCGTGAAGCCCATGCAGCCGAGACCGATTGCCGATACTTCCAAGCTGCCAAGTTTTCTTGTTTTCATGTTCTTCTCTTTTAGTATTTATCTTACGAGCTTAAAGCCCCAATCCATATTCCCCGTGGCATTCAGGGCTGCCACCCAGAACGCACCGAGCATTTCGGTATAGCGCGACATGCTTATGCCGCCCAAATCAAGGGTATCCGCCCAACCGAAATCCTTTAACAGAGCCGCCACTTCGGCTTTTGCGTCAGCATCATTGCCACAATAGAAACCTGTAATGGAAGCGGGTAAGCAGTCGGGGCAGACCATCAGGTGATTGCAGAGATAGTTCAGTGTCTTTACGACTTTTGTATCCGGCAGAAGGTTTTGTGTTTCTTCTCCCAAGCTGGCCGTTCCGCTCCACCTCGAATCGAGCGCGATATGCCCGTCTTTGTAGATGTATGGATTTGCTAAATCAATCAACAATTTCCCGTTCAGATTTTCTTTTCCGGCAGCGTTCAGAGCTTCGAGCGAGTGGATGCCCTGCACGCAGTTGAATACTCTTTCACCGAATCGGGCAACATCGGCAAAAGTGCCGTTAAAAGCCCGTTCACCATTGCTTTTTGCCCAACTTAGAGCTTTTTCATTGGTAACACTACGTGCCCCCATCATGACTTCGTGACCGAGTCCGATCAATTTCGTGGCGATAGCATGAGCCACATCTCCCGTTCCCAAAATTCCATATCTCATGCGTTTATTTTTTGTTGTTCGGGTTAAACTGTTTGTCGTAATTCAATAGAAACTTCACCAATTCCGGGTTACGGTGCGACCAACGGAAGTCGGCAGGTTTGTCGAGCGGACGGATACTTTCCATATCTTCCGGCGTAAGCGAGAAATCGAATACATCCAGATTCTGTTTCATACGCTCGATATGCGTACTTTTCGGAATGGCAATAATACCGCGTTGTACCAAGTAACGCAAGGCGACCTGCTGCGCAGTTTTACCGTATTTTTCCGCAAGACCTACCATCACGGGATGAGTGGCCAAGTCGGGGTCTCCTTGCGCAAGCGGCCCCCAAGCCATGATACGGGTTCCGTAAGGCTTCATTTCCGATTCCGCATCCCACTGCTGGCTGAACACGTTCGTCTTCAGTTGGTTCACGGCAGGCTTTATTTCGGCGTATTCCGCCATATCCACGAAGCGGTCGGGATAGAAGTTCGAGAGGCCGATGGCACGTACCTTTCCGTCCCGCACGGCTTTCTCCATAGCCCGCCACGTGCCCGGATAGTCGCTGAACGGTTGGTGGATAAGCAGCAGGTCGACGTAGTCGGTGCGCAACTTGCGGAGCGATTCATCGATGCTACGGGCGGCTTTTTCCTCTCCGGCATTGGTAATCCATATTTTCGTCGTGAGGAACAGTTCGCTGCGAGGCACACCGCATTTGGCGACCGCTGCGCCCACGCCCTCTTCATTGTAATACGCCTGCGCCGTGTCAATCAGCCGATAACCTGCGCTGACGGCATCAAGTACGCAACGCTCGCACTCTTCGAGCGATACTTGAAACACTCCATATCCCAATATCGGCATTTCGATGCCGTTATTCAATTTTACTGTTTCCATATCAATCTGTTTTAAGGGTTAATATTCTATTTGGGCAATGTCGGCACTCTGCATATCGAAAGCCTCTCCGGCTTTTTCCGCAATGCCGATGTGCGTCCGGCTGTGGAGCAGTGTATCGAAAGCCGCCTTGTCTTTCAAGTCGATAACCATCATCACGGCATCGGGTCGTCCGAACAATCCGCGCGTGCGGCCTACCGTGATGTCTTCGATTACCGTTTCCTTTTCTTTCATGGCACGCATTTCGGCCATCTTTTGTTCTACCATGTCATCGGGAATCCCTTTCTTGACATTGATGATAAATACATGACGTAACATATTTTTCTGTTTTACCGGTTCTGTTATTATTTTCTATTCATGGATTCTATGCAGTCCTATTCCTTTTACGGTAGGCAAGTCCATGTCGTCGTAGATGGGGCTTTTCCCCGTTTCCAACAGGGCGATAGCATCCATTTCCTCTTGGGACAGTGTAAAGTCGAGAATGTCGAAGTTCTCCGCCATCCGTTCCTTGCGTATGGTCTTGGGAATGACCACGATGTTGCGTTGGTTGAGCCAACGGAGTATGACCGCCCCCACGCCTTTGCCATGCCGTGTGGCGATTTCTTTCAGTACCGGATGGTTGAAAATGTCGTTCCGCCCTTCGGCAAACGGTGCCCATGCTTCATGCTGGATTCCCTCTTGTTGCAAGAATGCGTTGGCGGCCTGTTGTTGAAAAAACGGATGTGTTTCGAGCTGGTTTACGGCAGGTTTTATTTCGTTGTGCAGAAACAGGTCTTGCAACCGTTCGTTGGAAAAGCTCGTAACCCCGATAGCCCGGATGCGCCCCTCTTTATAGAGGCGTTCCATCGCCTGCCATGCCGCATAATAATTCCCGTAGGGTTTGTGCATCAGATAGAGGTCAAGATAATCTAATCCAAGCTTCTTCATCGAAAGGTCGAACGCCTTCAGCGTATCGTCATACTCGTAGTCCTGCACCCACAATTTGGTGGTGATGAAGAACTCCTCACGCTTGATACCGCTTTGCCGGATAGCGCTGCCCACCTGTTCTTCATTGAAATAGGCGGCTGCCGTATCTATCAGCCGGTATCCCGTTTCAATGGCATCGGTCACGACCCGTTCCGTTTCGTTTTCAGGAATCTGGAAAACGCCGAAGCCTATGGCCGGCATCATCACTCCGTTGTTCAGTCTTACATCCTTCATCTCTTTTATAGTTTTAATTTCTGATGCAAAATTACGGGATACCTATTATTTAGTTGTTATATAATTCGAGGAGGAATTTTCACTTTTCGTGGTTTTTGGTTATTTTTGCAACAAAAGAAAGAGCGTTATGGAACAGACAGGCTTCGATGGGATTGCTTTTGCCGACACATTGCAGGATTTCAATACTTTGCACTATGCAGGACAGATAGTACATATCTTATGTTGCGACGGAAGTATGGGATTTACTTTTCAAGATACGCGCTACAACATCTCTGTGAATGATTATGTCATCCTGCCCAATGCTGAACTCGGCTCCGGATTCTCCGCATCCAATGATTTCAGAGGTATCTTAATGAGCCTTTCGGAAGCATTCGTCGCTTCCATCGCCATTCGGAGCAATTACGGCATCATCGGGCATCTGTCTCTCCTGCAGAATCCCGTAATGAAACTCTCTGCCCGTGATTTCCGGATATGCGAAGCTGCCCTGCGGTACCTCCGCATGCGCATGGAAGAAAAAGAGCACCTGTTCCGCGAGGAATTATTGGGCAGTCTGCTGACCGCACATATCCTCGACCTTTACGACATCCATGCCCGTTGCCGGAACGCATCGTCACTGTCGGAGCACACCGCCTCGCTGTTGAGGAGCTTTATCGAACTGCTGTACAACGGTGAATACATGCGTAACCGCGACCTCGATTTCTATGCCACTCATCTCTGCATCACTCCGCACTACTTGTCGGAAATATGCCGGAAGGCAAGCGGTCGTCCGGCTACCTATTGGATAGACCGCTTCACCATTCAGGAAATCACTCGCCTGCTTCGCCAAAAGGAACTGTCGCTGACAACGATTGCCGAACGGATGAACTTCTCGTCCGTTCCCTATTTCAGCCGTTACGTGCAAAAACGGATAGGAGTGCCGCCGTCGGAGTACAGGAACAATCTTACATCAAAGCCATTCAAATTTTGACATCAGTTTATCTTGTCGGGGCAATATCACATCTTATTAATACAGACAGCTTATGGTCATCTTGATTACGGGCGTAACCCACTGTGGCAAAACACTCCTGGCTCAAAGACTTTTGGAAAAGTACAAATATCCTTATTTGTCCATTGACTTATTAAAAATGGGACTTATCAGAAGCGGCTGCACCTCCCTGTCTCCCGAGGATGACTCAGTATTGACCCGTTACCTTTGGCCTATTCTCAGGGAAATAATCAAAACGGCTCTCGAAAACCAACAAAACCTCATCATCGAGGGAGCCTATATTCCTTCCCAATGGACAAAAGACTTCGACAGCGACCAACTGAAACAAATCTGTTTTTGTGGTTTAGTCATGTCTCCTTCATATATTGAAAATCATTTCCAAGACATAAAAAAGCATGCCAATGCCATCGAGAAGCGTATGAACGACGACTGGTACACCCAAGAATACCTTATCGAAGAGAATTTAAATTATCTGAGGATATGCCGGAAATACGGTTATCGGTATATTCTGATAGACCATGCATATCCGACCGATTGGGATTCTCTTTTTCAGCAAGCTTCTGATAACCTTATACATTGGGCTGCTTCTGAAAAAGATTAACCGGTTTTGCCCTGTTTTACTCATAAATCACTATTTTTGTAAAAACATCCAATGACACGCCCGATGAATCATTTAGAAACAGAACGACTGATATTACGTCCTTTCACGGAACAAGACGCGGAAGCCCTGTTCGCCATACTTAGCGACAGAGACGTAAACACTTTCCTGCCGATGTTTCCGCTTAAGAATCTGGAAGAAGCAAAGGCATACATCAAGGACAAGCATGTGGCAGTACATGCAGGAGAAACCCTGTTATACTACGCCATCTGCCGAAAAGAAGCTCCTGCTCCGATAGGTTATGTGCACGTAAGCGGAAATGACAGCCATGACTTAGGATACGGGCTGAAGAAAGAATTCTGGCACAAAGGTTTCTGTACTGAAGCATGCCAAGCCGTCATCGAGCAACTGAAACAAACCGGAATCCCTTATATTACGGCCACCCATGACGTAAACAATCCTCGAAGCGGCAAAGTCATGCAGGCCCTCGGCATGAAATACCAATACTCATACGAAGAATTATGGCAACCCAAAAACTTCTTGGTAACCTTTCGGATGTACCAACTCAACTTCGACAAAGAAAAAGACAGGGTGTATAGAAAATACTGGGATAAATATCCCATCCACTTCATAGAAGACCTAACTCCCGGTGCAGAACTCCCTTCCATATAAAACTATTCAAAAAATTCACATTCAAAATCATTCTTATGAAACGTTTGACCCGATATTTATGGCCCATTGCTCTTTGCATGTCAGTAGGTTTTTCCGCCTCGCTATTTCAGCGGGAAGCCATCGCGGAATGGTATCCTTTCCTGAATAAACCCGTACTCACCCCTCCCAATGGAGCGTTCCCTATCGTATGGGGCATCCTTTACATCCTGATAGGAATCTCCTTAGGACGAATCTGGGGCAAAGGCCTGAAAGTATCCCAACGTGAATGGTGGATACAGTTGGCCCTGAACTTCTGCTGGAGCATCGCCTTCTTCTTTTTGCGGGAACCCTTATGGGGCATGGGCATCATCCTGATACTCGATGTGGTGGTACTGGACTATATCCTTATCACATTCAAAAAGGACAAGCTTGCGGCCACTTGTTTCATACCTTATATCCTGTGGCTGTTATGGGCAACTTACCTGAACGCCTACATTTATATCTTCAATTAACGCAGCGAACGTCCGCAACGGTTTCCGCTTATCGTCACGTCCTTGCAATCCTCCGTACGGAAGAACGCATCCGGAGATACAGAACCGTCTCCAGCCACTGAGATATAATTATCCCGGATGATCAGGCCATCCGTAGCCCGGGCAGATACCGCCTCGCCCCCCTGGCGAATCACAAAACGATTGGCCTCTATACGGACATTGCGATGGACGGCACCTTCGTAACGGTCATTTTCCGGCATCACGGCAATTACGGGAGAACCGCATTCCATGAACAAGTTGCGGCGTATCGTGACATCGCGTACAGGACCGGATTCATACCACCCCCGCGCATCGTCGGAAACCAGTACCCCACTCATCGGGATACGATAGAATACGTTATCTTCTATCACGACCTTCCGACGTGTCGTCACCAGAATCCCCCGGGTAGGAATACGAGAGAAATAATTATTTCGTATTTCCACTTCGGGTGTCCATGTCACATTCTCCACCGACACATTCTCCGCCGTCTTCACATTGCCGTTCACAGCCCGGTCCAGCGTCAGCAGGATTTCATAATCGTCTATCCGTTCTACAGCCTTCACGCGTGCCGGTTGCAAGCAACGCAAAGAATGGGCATCCACGAACTCCACCTCATCCCCTTTATAAAAAGCCTCAAAACCGTATGACTGCCCGTGCATGAAACGCACCTTCACCTGCTTGTCCGAAACATATTCCATGACTTTCAGATGCGTGCCGTGTATATTGATCGGGTCGTCATGCGCCCCTTCAAAATAAGAATCAAGAATACGTATTTTCCCTTTGCACCCGGACATCTGGACAAAATCGGCAAATCCGGCACAAGTACGTCCCGAGCTCCATTCCGGCGCACAATATAACTTCTCATAAGTCAGGTTTTCGGAATACTGCCCTACAATCCCGAAGTTACCCAAGAAATGAAATTTGATATTTTCGAGCTTCACATCTTTGCTCTGATGTATAAAACCGCATGCTTCAGTCCGGAAGGAATGACGCATTTGGTAAACCTCTCCCGTTTTGAATCCGGGCGTACGGTCGTAATTAAAACGCACCAATCCCTCGTCCAGTTCTATAGCTTTCGTCACACCGGTCAATGGGGATTCGCACCGATTGGTCACGTTGGTTTGCGGATAGAATACCTGAGCGATACCTCCGCCGAAACGCCATCCCTCGCCTTTCCAATAAAACGCCCCGTCCTCTATCTCATAATCCGAGCCGACAGTAACCCGGGCTGTGATGGAATTTGCATCGGTTGAAACCACGATCATTTCAGGAACGGACGGGTCGGCAGCCACCAATGAGAAATTCTTCATGGTGACATTCTCGCATCCGTCAATCACGAAAGGAGTCATTTCACCATGGGTTACGAAACGGGCGCCTCCTCCATCTACCGTAATATTCTTCATGTCCTTGAGCCATATCCCTATATGTTTTGTCGGGTCAGGATTCTCTTCCGCCGAAGCCGTATTGGATATATAATATAGGTAAGGAGAAGAAGAGGTACGATAAATATGGTAATCTCCTTGTTGCAACCGAATCAATACCGCCCGTCCTTTATAAGAAGAAGCTTGTTCTATGGCTCTTCGCAACACCGGTGTCGCATCCCCATCCGGCACAGGCACATCCAATACCACGGGAGCAGCCATCCCCGTCATAACAAAACAACAACAAACACTCAGGATCATCAAAAGCTTTCTCATGGTTCTTTCCACATTAAATTAGTTTATGGCAAAGTTAGCCTGTTTCATTCCCAACATCAGTGTAGAATTGAGGCAAAAAATAACAAAATTAACGCGAATATTCCTTTTTTCTTTTACCTTTGCACTTAACATTACCTACATCAATTCAAACCAATGAAAATCATGACACGACTTAAAACCAAGTTATCCGCCCTTCTTCCCTTCATCGGGCTTCTTTGCGCCCAAGCACAACGCGACATGAAAACCATCAACGACGGTTGGTTTTTCAGAAAAGCTTCCACAGAAAACTGGCAACCCGTAAATGTACCCCATACGTATAACCTGGATGCCTATTCGCAAAGGAACTATTATATGGGGAAAGCATTTTACCAGAAATCGTTCGTCTTACCGGAAGTTCCGCAAGGCAAACGCTGTTTCCTAAAAATAGATGCAGCCAGCAAAGCGGCAGACCTTATGCTGAACGGACAAAAGATAGGCAGCCATGCAGGCGGGTACAGTGCTTTTACATTCGATATCACCCCCTATCTCCAGAAGAACAACACGATAGAAATCACGGTAGACAACAGCCGGAAAGATATTACTCCCATATCGGCCGACTTCACATTCTGGGGTGGCATATACCGTGATGTATGGCTTATCACTACCTCCGAACAACATTTCAATCTTTTGAATCATGGTTCCGATGGTATCTTCATCAGTACCCCGCATGTAGATGAGAAGGAAGCTACGATAGAAATACGTAGCGAAATCACGAACGATGCCACAGAAAAGGCTACCCTCGAAGTAATCCATCAAATCTATGACCCGCAGGGCAAATTGCAGCAAACCCTGAAACAACTACTTTCCGTCAAAGCCGGCGAAACCCAAACGGTACGTAAAACCTCCGCCATCGGGCAACCCCAATTATGGAGTCCGGAAAGTCCGCAATTATACGAAATCGTCACCACACTTCGCAACCCCAAGACGGGCATGGAACTGGACAGAAGTACGCATAAGACAGGATTCCGCTGGTTCAGTTTCGATGGTGAAAAAGGATTCAGCCTAAACGGAAAACCTTATAAATTACGCGGAGTCAACCGCCACCAAGACCAAGCACCGGTAGGCGTGGCACTGGACGATGAAGCACACCGGAGAGACATACGGCTCATCAAAGAAATGGGGTGTAACTTCATTCGCATTGCCCACTATCCGCAGGATGATGCGTTAGTGGAGGCTTGTGACGAAATGGGATTGCTGGCCTGGGAGGAAATCCCTATCATCAATATCGTACCCGACACACCGGGATATGACGACAACTGTGAAACCAATCTGACCGAAATGATTCGTCAGCATTACAACCATCCCAGCATCATCGCTTGGGGTTACATGAACGAAATCCTGCTCACGGCTCCCGGTCCCGACCGTCCGGAATGGCCTGCTTGTAGGGAACGTACGGTAAAACTGGCACAAAGACTCGAAAAGACATTAAAACAAGAAGACCCATACCGGGCCAGTGTCATGGCTTTCAACATGACGAACTTATATAATGAAATCGGCCTGGACCTCGTGGACGTATCCGGATGGAACCTTTACCACGGTTGGTATGTAGGACAGTTAAACGACTTTAACCGATGGATGGAAGACCAACACGCGCGTTACCCGAAACGCCCCACCATCATTAGCGAATGGGGAGCAGGTTCCGACCGCCGCCTTCATTCCAGGCACCCGAAAGCCTTCGACTTCAGCATAGAATACCAACAAATGTACGTAGAACACTACTTGCCCTTCATCGAAGGTACAGAATATATCAGCGGATGCACTTATTGGAATTTCATAGACTTCAATGTGGCTGCCCGACAAGAATCCATGCCGAGGGTAAACAACAAGGGACTGTTCTACAACGACCGTACACCCAAAGACGTGTCTTACTATTTTAAAGCCATGTGGCGTAAGGACACGCCCGTATTGCACATTGCCAGCCGGGACTGGCCCGTACGGACAGGAGACAAAAACGAAAAGCATCCCGTCAAAATCTATACGAACCTGGACGAAGTGGAACTCATCATTAACGGAAAATCCATCGGAAAGCAGCGTCCCGCCAACTGCCATACGGTCTTCAACGTGACATTGCCCTACGGGACATCTACCCTCAAAGCACAGGGAGACAAAAACGGACAGATGGTGGAGGACGTCATGGTCCTGCGCCTGGATGCGATGCCCGACTTGGCAAAGGGAGATGAACTGGCCATCAATGTAGGAAGCGACTGTGCCTTTACTTCGGATGTCAGCGGACTTACATGGCTGCCAGACCAACCATACTCCAAAGGCAGTTGGGGATACATAGAAGGAAAGGCACGCAGTACGACTTCCGAAATAGAGAATACCACAGACGGACCTTTGTACCAAACATGGCGCGAAAACCTACGTGCCTATCAAATCGACGCACCGTCCGGCACATACGAGGTGGAACTGCTCATGGCAGACGTGAGCCGTTCACGGCCGCAATTGGCCAACTTGTTAGGACGGGGAGACGACGGACAGGCCATAGCCGACAGCCGGTTCAACATCACCATCTGCGGTCGTCGGGTGGAAACCGACTTTTCACCTGCCGACGGCGGACATTACCGCCAGGCTTTCCGCCGACGTTATATCATTCAGAACAAGGAAAACAAAATCGATGTGCTTTTCGAAACCCTGAAAGGCAAATGCCATCTGGCCGGAATAAAAATAAGAAAGCTGTAAGCACTATCAAACCGTCATGACCTTATACATACAGAAGACCTCTCCCATCTGCAAGAACGGGAGAGGTCTTCTATAATAAAATCCAAAACAAAGAATCTCATTCCATGCTGACCGCCGTACCGCTACATGTCACCATCAGCATACTGCCGCTTGCCCCTACCGTTTCATAATCCAAATCGATTCCAATGACCGCGTTGGCACCCAGCCGGGCCGCTTCCTCTCCCATCTCTTGCAAAGCCGTGTCTTTGGCCTTGCGCAAAACCTCTTCATACGAACCTGAACGCCCGCCGAAGAAATCCCGCAATCCGGCAAAAAGGTCGCGCACCACGTTCGCACCAATGATTGCCTCGCCCGTCACCACACCATGATACTTCGTAATATGTCTGCCCTCCACAAGGGCCGTAGTCGTCATCAACATATATATACTATTTTGAAAGTTTAGTTATCGCCTCCTTTTTCCGCTGTTCGTCATCCAATGGTCTACCGAATATTTACCCGGTCCGGCCATATACATCAGAATGAACACAACCAGATAGACAAAAGCCAATTCACCTCCCGTTACACTTCCACCATGGGCAAAGAAAAAAGCCACAGCCATCGTTACTATCATCGGAATCATGCTCAAACGATACAAAAAACCGAACACAAAAGCTACTGAACAAAACAGTTCACCGAAAATGGCCAGCATCAGAGAGTAACGGCTCCCGATTCCGAATGGGTCGGGGAAAGAAGCAGACATGGCGGCAAAACCCATCAGTTTGGCATAGCCGTGAGTCATCAGTAACGAGCCGAACAGCAGACGCATGGACAACAGGAAAAGGGAAAAGTTCGTTTGGTTCGCTTTACGCGGAAACAATAAAGTATTATATTTCATATTCATCATTATTTAATAGTAAAAAATACAAGATAAAGCTACTGTAGATACAAAAAAACCTTATCTGAAGCCAAATATACGAATAAGATTCGTCTTCCGGCCCCTTTTTACATTTAATAACTACCTTACAACCGTTTTATCCGTATTTTTATCTGTCCGGGTCAGACCTGAATGCCATACACCTGCTTGACCTCATCCATCACGAAGGTGGACTCCATGGAACCGAGACTCTCGATTGTCCCCAACACATTGAGAAGAAACTCCTGATAATACTTCATATCGGGTGCATGAATCTTGAGCAGGTAATCGTAACTACCGGAGATGTTATAGCACTCCGTCACTTCCGGTATTTCCCGGATAATACCCGTGAACTCTTCTGCGATTTCTTTGTTCAACCGGCGCAGCTTCACCCGGCAAAATACTAAAAAACCGCGATTGAGCTTTTCGGCATCCAACACCGCGATATACTTCTTGATGTATCCTTGCGCCTCCAGTCTCTTCAGGCGTTCAAAAACAGGAGTCGTAGAAAGATGTACGCGCGCGGCCAGTTCTTTTGTCGTCAAACGGGCATTATCTTGCAAAGTACGCAGAATTTGCAAGTCTATATGATCTAAACTTTCCATAGAAAAAACGTCTATAAACAGAGCTGTAGCCCCCTTAAATCAGGCTGTATATTCTGTTTTTGAATACAAAAATAGATATTTTTCCCGTATTTCTCTCACTTCTTGTTTGATTATTCCAAAAACCATAACTTTGCCATCATCGAAACAAGAAACGGTCAAGAATTCAATAACAGAAACATCATGGACAGAACAAAACTACACTTCGAGACCCTGCAACTCCATGTAGGACAAGAACAGGCAGACCCGGCTACGGATGCCCGCGCGGTACCCATCTACCAGACCACTTCATACGTGTTCCACAACGCGGACGATGCCGCCGCACGCTTCGGCCTGCAAGCCCCCGGCAACATCTACGGACGGCTGACCAACAGCACGCAAGGAGTGTTCGAGGAACGAGTAGCCGCCCTGGAAGGAGGAATAGCCGGACTGGCTGTAGCTTCGGGAGCAGCCGCCATCAGTTATGCTTTCGAAAACATCACGCGTGCAGGCGACCACATCGTAGCCGCCAAAACCATTTACGGCGGCAGCTACAACCTTCTGGGCCACACCCTGCCGGCATACGGTGTCACCACTACATTCGTCGACCCTGAAAACCTCGACAATTTCGAACAAGCCATACAGGAAAACACCAAAGCCGTATTCATCGAAACATTGGGAAACCCCAATTGCAACATCATAGACATTGATGCCGTGGCCGACATCGCACACCGCCACCGGATTCCGCTCATCATAGACAATACGTTCGGCACGCCCTACCTCATCCGTCCAATAGAGCATGGAGCAG
>ULYD01039648.1_pt1 | contig 19262 bp, 27 predicted proteins | sample 1961831 | NCBI WGS metagenome assembly ULYD01 (sample SAMEA4835854, study PRJEB28245) | human gut metagenome | biome: gut microbiome; material: fecal sample | place: Denmark | collected 2008 | reverse complement strand
GAAAACAAAGGTAGCATTGATGTTGGCTGTAAAATTATCATAAAAGCTGTTGGTGGTAGTGTTATTAATCCGAAGGTATATAATGTTAATACTGGTGTATATGTTGAGTTTATAGGAATGACGTTATCAGATGGAGAAACGCTTACAGTAACAACAGAGACAGGAAATGAAAATGCAATCAGACATTCATTGGCTAGGGATGTAGATGAATCTGTAATAGGATTTATGAAGCCCGGGAGTGATTTTTTAAAGGTGTTACGTGGTTCTTATTATTATGCGTGTTCAGCTAATGAAGCATCAATGAATAATATTGATGTAACAATAGAGTACACAGAAAGATTTTTCAATATACGAGGTATGTAGAATGAGTACAATAGAAATTTTGGACAGAAATTTTAAAAGGTTGGATATTCTCAGGCATTACACATTTTCTCAGTATAACATGAAATTTCGAGGAATAGGAACATTCACGGTTAATGCGCCGCTTGAATTAAATACAATTTTTCTAAACAGGGAAGAACAATATTATTTGTTATTCAATGGTAATGTGCATCCAGTTGTAGGAAAAGTTGAAGATGTGAAAAAGGAATCCGAGGACGAAGAGAATAAATTAACTATAACAGGAAGACTTGCCTTATTCATCTTGACGAAACGAATTGTTTCTGATACTATTAATACAAGCGGAACAACGCTTGAACATATGGAGAAATTAATAACAGAAAATATACTGAAAGTAAAAAATAATCGGTATATTTCTATTACAATTGATGATAGTGCAGTGAACAAAAATAAATTGTCTAAAGTTGACAGGCAAGTCACAGGAGGTTACATTTGGGATGAATTCGAAGAACTTTTGGAACAAGATAAACTAGGAGTAGAATTATATCCGAATATAGTACCGACCTATAGTGTGAATAATATTGATTCTAATATTCTTGACTGGACGTTGAAGTTCTCGTCTGGAATTGACAGAACAAAAGGAAATGTAGATGGAAATGTCCCGGTAATTTTTTCACAACAACTTAGTAACATCAACAGAGTTGATTATGAAAGAAATGTAGAGAATCACTGTAATATTGCTTATGTTGCTGGTGAAGGTGAAGGAAGTAACAGAAAGTGGTTTGAGATACCTATCAATCAGGAAGAGTCACAAGAAACAAAAGGTTGGGAACGAAGCGAATTGTGGATAGATGCAAGAGACATTCAGTCGGAAGACGGTGATGGAAACAAACTAACAGATGAACAATATAATGCACTGATAAAACAAAGAGCAGAAGAGAAAGCCGTTGAAAATAATATACAAGAAAGTTATGAAGCGACAGTCATAACAAAAAACAAAAGATATACTTATGGAAAAGATTATTTTCTTGGCGATTTTGTGACGGTTGTAGATACTCAGCTAGGACTTGAATTTGATGTGCAGATAGTTGGCATAACGTTCTCAACACAAGACACAGAAGAAATTACAGACATTGAATTACAATATGGAAATAAGCGTATAAGTCCACAATCAATTCTACAACAGAATAAAAGGAAAACAGAACAAAACTCAAACAATATTCGTTATATTTTGAAGAAGATTAAATAAAAGGTAGGGGGTGTAAAGAAATGTCAATAAATGCAAAAAGTGGATTTTTTAATGCAACAAAAAAATCTGATGGCAGTTACGATAGAACGTATGATGCATCTGATTTTGCAAGTTATTTTTCAAATTTTGTTAGTAATGGTGTTTTTATTTCACCAGCAGACCAACTAATGGTAAGTGCAAAAACAGGGCTGACAGTAACAGTCAAAAAAGGAAAGGCTTTTATCGAAGGTTATTGGTTCGAATTGGTAGAAGATTGTGATATAACATTGTCTGTAAATTCTGGAACACAGGAAAGAACAGATGTAATATGCGTGAGACTGAATAAACAAAATAGGGCAGTTGAGCTTGTAACAAAATCAGGTGTAACAAGTACACTACCTACTGTATCAGGAACAGTACATGAGTTAGTGTTAGCGGAGATTGCCGTAGGTGTAAGTGTTACAACACTGACAGCCAGAAATGTTACTGATAGAAGACCAGACAAGAATTATTGTGGTTATGTTGGTGCGCTTGTAACTGACATTGATACGACACATCTTTATAATCAATTTACGAATCAGTTCAATACATGGTTCGCAGAATTAAAAAAACAATTCGGAAGTGATGCGGTAGGAGCGTTGCAACAGTCTATTAGCAATCTAACTGATAGAATGAATACAGCGGAAACAGAAATCTCAAAACGACTTAAAATCAAGCCGTAGGAGAACAAAAAGGAAAATGGAAAATGATAGTTTATTAAATGTAATGCGTGATACAATTAAGCAATACGTAGAAGCAAACAAAACAAAAAACAAAATTATTTTTTTATTAATTGTTTTATTGTTTCTACAATCGTTTGTAAGTTTTGGTTGTTTTTGTTACCATGAAACACATTGCAAACATTATATTGTCGAAAGTACCATTGACAGTCAAAGAAAAATGGAAGATATACAAGCGAATGTTTATTTGTGCCACGCATGGTGGGAAAATGTATGGACGAAGAAACACAGAAAACCAGAAAAAAGTTAAAAGGCATAAGTTCTGTAGAAGAATTTAATGACTTGTTAGAAAGAACAATGTTATCAACGGAAGAAAAACAAATACTAATATTGTATTATAAAGAACAAAAGACATTAACATATATTGCCGACTTTCTTGGAATGTTAGAAATAACTGTCAAAAGAAAACATAAAAAGTTATTGATGAAAATAGGAAAGTTGTTATGAATTAAGGACGCATTTAGCGTCCTTTTTTATTTGCTATTTTTATGATACTTTTTAGATATTTCATATTATATGGTTATGCTAGAATAAAATTAGAAAGGAGGTAATTGAAATGTACGCTTATCCATATGGAATGAATAATAATATGCAACAGCAATTGGCACAGAATAGAATGGAACAATTGCAACAGCAGTATAATAATATGTTCCCTATGATGCAACAACAACAGACACAGCAACCTCAGCAGTTTTTGAAAGGTAGACCAGTTTCGAGTTTGGAAGAAGCAAGGGCTAGTATGATAGACTTAGATGGTAGCTTGTTTGTTTTTACAGATACCGCAAATAACAAAATATATACGAAACAAATAATGTTAGATGGTACAGCAGAACTTAAAACATATGAACTTGTGGAACAGAACAAAGCACAAGTAGGAAGTAAAAACAATGATTATGAATGTGTGCAAAGACAGGAATTTGATGAGGTAATTGGTAAGATAAAGAAACAAATAGAGGTGTTAAAGGAGGGCATATTATATGATGCGGAACATAATACAGCAAATGATTAAATGCAACCCGTTGTATAAAAGGGCAGAGCAAATGGCACAAGGAAAAAGTGAGAATGAATTGAAACAAGTAGCTGTAAATTTATGCAAACAGAGAGGGATAAATATTGACGAAGCGTATAAACAGTTTCAAAACTTTATGTGTGGTATGAACCGATAAACGGTTTATATAAATATTTTTTAAAGGAGGTACATACTATGAGTATGGATGGTAATGGATTAAGTGTAGCTGATGCATTGGCGTTAGGACGAGATGGCAATGGAATGTTTGGAGATGGCAATGGAAGTTGGATTTTCTTTCTTTTCTTTCTCCTTGCATGGGGTGGCAACTTTGGAAACTGGGGTGGTAACGGTATGAACAGTACAGCAAGCGCATACACAGACAGCGCAATTCAGAGAGGTTTTGACAATCAAGCAGTAATGAATAAACTGAACGGTCTGGAAAGTGGTTTATGTGATGGATTCTATGCAGTAAACACTTCACTTCTGAACGGATTTAACGGAACACAGCAAGCTATTAACAATGTAGCAGTTGCAGGTATGCAAAACACAAATGCACTTGCATCACAACTTTCCGATTGTTGTTGCACAACACAACGGAGCATTGATGCAGTAAGATATGAGAACGCAAGAAATACTTGTGATATCGTAAACGCAATCAAAGCTGATGGTGATGCAACGAGAGCATTAATGACACAGAATGAAATTCAGAGTTTGAGAGATCAGTTACAGACAGCAAACTTCCAGCTGAGTCAACAGGCACAGAACGCTACTCTGATTTCAACATTAAGACCAACACCAATTCCTGCTTACCAGACTTGTTCTCCATATGAAAGCGCACAGATGTTTTCACATTATAGAACAGCTTGCAATAATGTATGTGGGTGCTAAAGCGTTTATTTGATGGCTAAAAATGATTTTCCGCTTATGCGTGATGAATTTGTAGGGGCGGTGAATAACCGCCCTTATTCGTTTAATTAGAACGTTAGAAAGGGTGATATAGAATGTCATGTAGATTATATAATAATAATGGCTATGGCTGTGGTGGATGTATTCACTTTGTGAAAACAAATAGTGTTACATTACAAGGTAATGTTTTAACATTAAATATTCCACAAGCAAGTTATAGCAACAAAGAAAGAGTATGTATTTGTATAGCACAAATAATACCAAATATTACAAGTGCAGACACAGTTGTTATAACAATAGGCGCAGGAGCAACACAATATCCATTGAGAACAAGATGTGGTAATAATGTTCATGCAGACCAATTAAGAAGCAGAAAAGTATATCATACAAATGTTGCTACAGATGTTGGCGTATTCACGGTTTCAGAATGTGAATTGTGTAAAACAGGTTATAATTTTCCAGTAATCTAAGGAGGTCAAAATTATGTATGAAGTGAATGGCGTAAAGTATGACGAAAACAATCAAAAGATAAACACAGAACAAAACTGGAATATGCAAGAACAGCCACAAATGGGAACAACAAGAAACAAACGTATGCAAGAAAACATTGCAGAAGAAGTATATATGAAACTGGATGAACATATGCAGAAAGCATTAAGTTTCCATGAACAGCTTGCAGATTATTTTTGTTTTCTTGGTTTACAGGGATTTAAAAGAAAATTAGAATGTCAATATATGGATGAGTGTGCAAACAAAAGGAAGTTGCATCATAAATATATTAACATTCATCAGAAGTTAATTCCATTAAGACAGGCACAATGTCCACAAATGATTCCGAGAGATTGGAACAAGTACACAACAAATGATGTAAACGATAGCGTGCTTCCAAAGTTTGTGAAGAGTGCTATGGAACAATACAAACAATGGGAACATGAAACAAAAGAACTGTATGAGGAACAGTGGCAGAAATGCATGAACAATGGAATGGGAGCAGATGCAGACTACATTTCAAAACTGATACAGGATGTAACAAAAGAACTGAAAGAAATCAACAGAATGTGTGAACAGATGAATGGAACAGGCTATGATGTAATAGCAATTCATAGTACGCAGGACAAATACCATGAGAAATACAAAAATAAATACAATGATACTTATACAGACAAGTGGAAGAAAAAAGAAGTAAAAAACAAAACACAAAACAAATAAATGAAACACAAGCCTATATATTATATATAATATTATTAATATAGCTTATACAAGATATTTATGTTATATGTAGTATATAGGCTTTTTTGTTTTAAAAAATATAAAATAGTTGTTGACATACAATGTGTTATGTGTTATTATAATATCAGAAACAAGGAAACAACATAAAATGTTAAGGAGAACACAGAGATGAAGAAATTTACAGGATATGAAAAGGTAACAGTAATTGATAGAGACGGAAATACAAATCCGTGGTGTGGAACAGACAAAGATGATGAAAGCAATTATTATGTTTTCAAATATTGGAGCAAAGGAGCGTATGAAAGAATCTATGTAAATGATTATAAACGTAGAACTCTTGGATATATTAATTTGAAAACAGAAGAAGTTGAAACAGAGTACTCAAAAAATAGTGATGTAATGAGAACAATAAATTTCTTTTTAGAAAATTATGAAATTGATATTAACAATATGTAAAACATATGTTAATATAGAATCAACAAAAGGAAAGCAAGTTCAAGAAGGAGGAACAAACAATGATGAATGAAAAAATGATGGAAACAGTAGAAAGCCTGTATGCAGGTGTAAGAAGAGGTTTAGTAGAAGTACAGGAAGCAACAGATAGAATGTATGGTTACTTACAGTGTCTGTGTGATATGGGAATGATTACAGAAGCTACTCTTTCTAAAATGTATACAGACTTTGTAGCAAAAGTTTTTTTAGAACTTGAAACAAAATAACAAAATAAAATACCACTTGACATTAAAGTGTTGAGTGGTATAATAAAAACAAGTTAGGAGGAAAACATGAAAAAGTTAAAAATGTTCTGGAAAGAATGGGGCATCACAAAAGAAGAACTTGAAATAGGTTTTGCAACGCTTTGTGTATTGTCAATTCCATTTATTATTAGATTCATTGTTTTATTTATTATGGGAATTTAGGTATTGACAAACAGAATCTAATGTGTTAAGATATAATCAGAAACAAGAAAAACAAAAGTAAATAAAAGGAGAAAACAAAACATGAAAAGAACAGATTTAGAAGCAATGAAAGTAGCAGAGTTAAAAAAGCTGACAAAAGAGCATGGTCTTACATTAGAAAGTAAAGGTCATAAGTTCAACAAAACGGAACTCATTGACAGACTTGTAACATTAAAAGACGTAACAGAGGAAACAAAAACAGAAGAAGACCCAGTAAAAGATTTTGAGAATCTTGCAAATAAAGTTTCTGTTGTATCAGATGAAGAAGAAGCATGGGATGAACCACTCACACAGGAAAATAAAGAAGCCGCAAAACAGGAGGGAATTGAAACAAAAGAAGAAGAAAGCAAAAGACCTGTACCGGGTGATTCAGATTACATCAAATTTGCAACGACATTGCAGGAAATTGAAACAAAATATGGACATGAAAAACAACCGTATGTTTATGACAATTTGTTAAAGGTTGGCTCATTTGTAGTGTTCATTCATTATGTAGAAGCAAAAGATGGAAACGTTTATAAGAAGCTGAGAACAGCAAAAGTCATTGGTGTAAACAGAAACAAAAAGTTAGTAAGAGTGGAAACACCGATGAAAGCTATCATGGAATTGACTTTCGAAGAATTACTGTATATCAGAGAAGATACACCAGAATCAAGTTATCCAAACGATATCAGAAAATATATGAAACAGCAGAGAGAAAGAAGGGCAAGCCATGAAAGCAGTAGAACAAATTAAAGAAAGTGTGCAGAAGTTATACAAAGCACAGCAGGATAAAAAGAAGTTCGACAAGTATTACGAAGATGTAAGAAAAAAAGAACAGTTGTGTATTAGCAACTGGATGTTTTCAAACTTGAAAAATGGAGAAAACAGTTTCACAGTTAAGTTGGACAATGGTATGGATTTCTATAGCAATCCTGTCACTGTTACTGTAACAAAAGTAAGAAGAAAAAAAATCACATGGGATTTTGAAGCATTAAAAAAGAAGTTATCCAAAGAAAAGTTCAAGTCAGTTGTAAACAAACAATACAGTATAAATGACATGGAAGGGTTAATAAAATATTTAAAACAATGCGGAGTTGACCCGAAGAAGTTTAAAAAGTTCATTGATGTTTCAGAAACATTAGATGAAACAAAACTTGATACAATGTACGAAACTGGGAAGTTGAAACAAGAAGAAATCCGAGGATGTTATACTGTGGGAATGTCTGAGCCTTATTTCCGTATCACGGAAGAAAAAACAATATGATAAGGAAATACACTGGAAAAGACCTTGCAAAAGTATTAGTTTATTATGGAATTGTGGAACAAATAGAAACATCAGTATTTAATATTCTTTGTCCGTTCCATGATGATATAAACCCAAGTATGAGAATAAACCTAGAAGAAGGCTCTTTTCTATGTTTTGGATGTGGACAAAATGGTGATGCGTTAAAGTTTGTTATGCTTGCAAATCCAAAGTTGAATGAATTACAATGCTGTATTTTACTAGAACAAATCATAAACAGCAAAGAGATAAAACAAATTGATGTAAAATACAGAAAAAAGCGCAGAGTGAATAACAGACAATCATTGATAGAAGCAAAAGACTATTTCTATGGTTTACGGTCTGTTGATTGGAATACAGTAAAAGGAAAGGATGAAAAGGAAATTCTTGATTATATGAGCAAAAGAGGATTTACAGCAAAATCTTTAAATGTTGTGGATTGTAGGAAGAATTATAATATAGCGTATCCTTTTGTTTTTCCGATTCTTGATAATGGAGTGTTCAAAGGATGGGTTGGAAGGACAACAAATAAACATACTGAACAGAAGCGCAAATACCTCTATAATGACGGTTTTAGAAAGCGTGATACATTATGTGGTACATACTCAGAAAAAAGCGTTGTATGGCTATGTGAGGGATTTTTCGATTATCTCAGTTTAAAGACAAGAGGACATATAAAAAATTGCTGTGCATTGTTAGGATGGCATATCTCGGATGAACAAGTAAAGAAGTTAAAACAAAAAAACATAACAACAGTTGTATCTGCATTAGATAATGATAAATGCGGAGAAAAAGGAACAGAACTGTTGAAAAAATATTTTAACGTTATTCGTTTTCAATATCCAGAAGGTGTAAAAGATGCAGGGGAAATGGATGAACGAACATTGAAAAAACAAATACTAAAAACAAAAAGGAGCAGGAAATTATGAAGTTATCAATTTCAGTTACTGTAGCGGCAACATTCGTACATAAATCAGGAGAGAAATTTAATGTTGACAATGTTGTTCGACAGGAGTATGATAAAGGTAGCGAAGAATATGAAACATTAGCAAAAGGGTTCGAAGAAGCTACAGGAGTAAAAAGGGTTGAAACAACAGAAGAGGAATTTGTCAAAAACATGGGAATGTATGTTGCAGATGAAATTAGAAAAATGATGAAGGAAAGAATTGACCATATTTGTAAGTGTGCAAAAGAAGTCTATCTTGGAAGGGCAGAACATGGCATTGTAGAATTTGGTGGATGGATTCTGAACATGAAAGAGTTTAGTGCAGTAGCGTTTGGAGAAACAAAAGTAAATGTTTCGTATAAGTAGCAAACAAAACAAAAGGAGAATATAGAAATGGGAAGAATTAAATTATCTAACATCAAAAGTGAGATTGCAAAGTCTGGAAGCAGTAAAGGAAAGTTTTTGTATTTTAAGGAAAACACAAAAGTGCGTGTGCGTTTTCTTACAGACTTAGAAGATGGTATGGAAATGCCATTTCACGATAGTTTTGCGCTTGGTGTAAATGTTCCGTGTCAGGAATTATTTGGAAGAGAATGTCAGTATTGTGAGGATGAAAACTTACGTACAAGAAATATGTATGCATGGTCTGTATATGATTATGATTCGAAAGAAGTGAAAATCCTTATGTTTGCAGTAAATCAGTGTTCGCCAGTTCCTTCATTAGCATCCATGTACGAAAGTTATGGAACATTATGTGACAGAGATTATGAAATCAAACAAGTAGGCTCTGGACAGGGAAAAACGTTTAGCGTTATTCCGTTAGATAAATCAAAATTCAGAAATACAAAAGTAAAACCGCTGTCTGATGCATCCATTCTGAAATATGTTGACAAAGCATACCCGGCAGATAATTCAGAAGATTTTGAGGACGAAGACGAGGAAGAAACAAAACAGAGCAAAACAAAAGGAAGAACAAAACCTGCAACAAAAAAGAAAACAAAGCCAGAGCCGGAAGAAGATGAATGGGAAGAAGACGAAGAAGAACAGGAAAATGATTATGACAGCATGAAGCCGCAGGAATTATATAAACTGTGCAAAGAAAGGAATATTGATTGTAAGCCGAAAAAGTCAAAAGAATATTATATCGACTTGTTAGAAGAAGCAGACGAAGAAAACAGCAACGACGATTGGTCTGATGGAGAAGAGGACGAGTGGGAAGAAGACGAGGAATAAAACAAATTGAGGGGTTGACATTACCCCTCTTTTTTAGTATAATAATGGTGATGAAAGAATATCATAATTGAAGGGAGAAAATTAAATATGGGAATATTTTTTGATTTACATAGACACACGGAATATTCGTTGTTTGATGGTTTTGGAAAATGTTTAGACCTTGCTAGAGTTGCAAAAAAATTAGGGTATCGTGCATTAGGTATAAGTGACCACGGCTCTATTAGTGGTTTGGTAAAACATTATCAGGCGTGTAACGAAGTAGGCATAAAGCCCGTAATGGGTTGTGAAGTATATTTTCAGCCTGTATTTAAGAAGGAACAGCCAGACAAGCATAGATACCATTTAAACCTATTTGCAAAGAATCTAAAAGGGTATCAGAACTTGTGCCATATAATGACGGTTGCAAATACAGAACAGTTTTATTATAAGCCAATCGTTGATTTCAAGCTGTTAGAAAAATATAGTGAAGGACTCATTTGCACGACTGCCTGTATAGCATCGGCAACTTCACAAGCTATTAAAAATGGGAACAGAAAAACAGCCAGTAAACTGTTAGACAAATTCAAATCAATATTCAAGAAAGATTTATATGTTGAAATACAGCCATATAAGATTGACAATGAAGGAACGCAACAAAAAGTTGATTATGTTTTAATGGCAATGGCGAGAGAAAAACATATAAAATGTATTCTTACATCTGACAGCCATTATGGGAGAAAAGAAGATTTTGACACCTATTGCAAAATGCATGAAATTGGCAAGACAACGTTAGACGTTAAAAATACATACAAAGAAAGATATATGCCAAGTGAATATGAAATCACAGATAGATTTGCAAAAATGTATAAAACAAAGTTTAAAAACGCTATGCAGATTGCAGAAATGTTTGTTGACAATATGAAAGAAATATATAACAAGATTGAAGATAACATTCTTGAAGGATTGGAATTAGAGCTACCGGACTTAGGACTTGAAAATAGTAGAAAAGAATTACAAAGATTGATTGTAAAAGGATTAAAACAAAAAGGGAAGTATAACAAAACATACTTGAGCAGATGTAAGAAAGAACTGGAAGTTATCAGTTTTCATGGTTTTGAAGATTACTTTTTGATTGTGCGTGATTACGTTATGTGGGCGAAAAATAATGGCATTGCTGTTGGCGGTGGTCGTGGTTCTGTATGTAATTGTTTAATAGCTTATGCGATTGGAATTACTAATGTTGACAGTATCAAATATAAGTTAGATTTTAACAGATTCATGCGTAAGGAAAAGAAAACGTTACCAGATATTGATTGCGATTTTGAAACAAGTAGAAGGCAGGAAGTTATTGATTATGTTATCAAAAAATACAAAGGTAAAGCTATACAGATATGCTCATATGGAATGTATGATATTGATAACCTTGTAAATGACCTTGCAAGCGTATGTGGACTGAAAACAACAAAAGAAGTAGATGAATACGAAGCAAGTGAAAACAAAAGAACAATAGCAGAAATTAAAGCATATATTAGAAGTTTTGTTTTTGATGATGAATTGAATATGAAAGCATTACTAAACGATATGAGAACGCAAGTGTGCAATGATAAATATGATAACATTATAAAACACTTTTCGAAAATGTATGGAAAAATCAAATACCTTGGAAAACACGCCGCAGGAGTTGCAGTTGTTGGAACTGATATATCTGATTATACTTGTATTATAATGCGAGACAGAAAAACAGGTGCATTAAGCAGTTGTTATGATAAAGATGATTTGGAACATATCAATTGTGTAAAGTTCGATATGTTAGGACTTAAAACAGAATCAGAAATGCGTGAATTGGAACATCTGACAAATCATATTGTAACAGATGAAGAAATAGAAGACGAGCGTGTTTTGGAAGCCTTTAGAAATGGTCATACAGATGGTATTTTTCAGATGGAAAAATCAACACCAAAGAAAATTTTATCTATGATACATTGTGATTGTGTAGAAGATGTTATTGCCGTAAATGCATTGAACAGACCAGCACCGTTACAATTGAAAATGCATGAAACATATGCGTATAACAAATTATCAGGAAAAATTGACACAACAACACCATATTACAAATATACCAAAGAAACATATGGTACAATGTTATATCAGGAACAAACCACAGAAGTTGCACAAAAAGTTGGACACCTTACAGAACAACAAAGTTTTGACATGCTAAAAATTATGAAGAAGCAAGAAAACCTTACGAAGCCAGAATACGTTCCAATAATTGAACAAATGAAAAAAGACTTTTATAAGGGTTGCAAATCTGAGGGACTGACAAAAGAACAAACAGACAGTATATGGGCGAGTATGCTTATCTATGGATTCAATAAGGGTCATTCAACTGCCTATGCGCTTATAAGTTTACAGCAGATGTTTTACAAAATTTATTACCCAACAGAATTCTGGTATGTGAAAATAAAATATGCTGGAAATGATTCAGATATCTATAAATATTCTGAGTGTGCTGTTAAGGATGGTGCAGTTGTAATGCTACCTCATGTCAATTACACAGCTAGAACAAGTATTCGTAAAATGGACGGAGAAAATGTTATACAGCAAGGTTTGAGCATTATTAAGGGCATAGGAGAAAAAGCCGCAGAAGCTATAGAAGAAGAACGTAAAAAGGGTGTATTCAAAGATTATGATGATTTCTATGATAGATGTAAGGGAAGGGCAGTAACAAGTAGAGTTATTGATATTCTGAAAGAACAAGGTGCGTTAGAGTTTAGAAAACAAAAGTATTTGAGTAGGGTAGTAAAATATAACAGCACATTGATGGCGAGGTGATTAAAATGCCAAAATCACATAGACAATAGGACAGATACTTCGTGGAATGATTAAAACATAAAGAAAGAAATATGAGGTAAACAAATGAGACAGTTAAACAAAGAAGGAATCTTGAGGTTATGTAATGAGATAGACAAAAAGGAAAAAGGTTCTGTGTATAGTCTTGGTAGTAAATCGGATGCATTAAAAATTCCAAGATGGTCAACAGGACTTACAGACCTTGATAACATTATCGGTGGTGGTGTTCCATGTGGAAGAACAATAGAGATTTTTGGTGCTGAGAGTGCAGGAAAAACAACGCTTGCTTATCAGATGTGCGCTCAACATGAAATGTGTTTAGATATTCCAATAGAAGGAACGTTCGATTCAGAAAGAGCAAAACTTTTTGGTAATAGACCAAAACAAATGTTGGTATATAGAGCGAGATATGGAGAAAAGGCTTTTAATCGTGCAATTCGATTTGCAGAAGAAGGAATACCATTAATTGTTATTGACAGTGTGCCGTCATTACAGCCGAAGGATGATATCGACAAAATAAGAAAGGCAGTGAATACAGACAGTGAGCAGGAAATGCGTATCGGTGGTGTTGCTAGACTTATGGATAAGTATTTACCAACGCTTGAGGATGTGATAGAACAAACTGGAACAACAGTTATTTTTATTAATCAAATTCGTGATAAAATGAACGCATTGCCTTTTGGTGATAACATTCAAACACCGGGCGGTCATAAGTTAAAACATAGTGCAAGTCTTAGAATACAAGTAGCACGAAAGGGATGGATTGAAATACCGAATCATAATCCATTCAATACAGAAGCGAAGGAAAGAATTGGTATCGTTATGAAAGTAAAAGTTGTAAAATCAAAAGTGTGTAATCCGATGCAATCTTGCGAAATTCCTATGTTTTTTGAAAGAGGCTTTGTGGATTTTGCAGACTTAGATTCTACCAGAAAAGAAATTATGGAAGAACACAAAAAGAAGTACAAGGAAATGTTAGAGTAATGCATTTATACATCATAACGTTTCTGAGAACATACGAAAATAATAAAGTTGTAGAACGAGATTTTTATTGTTATGCTGAGACAAAACAAAAGGCAATCAACAGATTTTGTTCTACAACGGATATAAACAAATCTTTCATAAAAACAATTCGAGAGGTAGAATAATGGGATTGATTGACGATATTAAAAAAGAAGCAGATAGAAATGGAACAAAATTACAAAGTACAGAAGAACAAAAGATAGAACAGTTATTGAACAGTTTGTTTTATTTGGATAAAAACATACCGGAAGAATTAAAGTTTTTAAAATCAGTAATGACAAGAGGTTCAGATACAACAGAAAGAAAAGGTCTACACGCATCTGCTGTAATTGTATCTGATGATAAATTTTGTTATAGACAGCAAGTGTTATCATTATTTTATAAACAGTTACAAGGAGAACAAACAAAAGTAGGATTAAAAAGGATATTTGCCGAGGGTGATGCTATTCACGAAAAGTGGCAGAGGTTATTTATCAGAGGTGGCTTGTGTGCCCCGTTAGATTGTGATTATAGCCGTTTTGACGAAGACTTTGACTTATCCTATACCCCGGATATAATATGCAAATTACCGGCAAATATGAGTCTTACAGAGCCATGTGACAAATGGGAAGAATATATTGTTGAGATTAAAAGTGTAAATACATACACATACAAAAAACAAAAGTATCATGCATCTGGAAGAAAGCAATGTCAGCTGTATATGTATCTTACAGGAATACATAAAGGAATTGTTTTGTGTGATGATAAAAATACGCAGGAGTTCAAAGTATACCGATATGATTATAGCCCGTCAGAGATTGCGCCATATATTCGCAGACTTGAAAAAATACAGGAATATAAAGAGCAACTTGTTTTGAATAAAAAGTTAGTGCCAAGAATTCCGAAATGTTCTTGTTATGGAAGTAAAAAAGCACAGGAATGTCCTATGCGTGATGTATGCTTTAAAAAGTCGAAGGAGCGTTTAAAATGATAATGCTAGAGAAGATTAATTTTTTATTATGGAATTTAATTGTAATTTGTGCAAAAGTTGTTGGCGTTTTGTTTTTGGTAGTGTTTATTATTTCGTTGGCATTGTTGATTTATGCTATTGTTATGGCAGTTGTGGATGAAGCAAAGAAAAGATTTAAAAAATAAGAGTAGAATAATGAGTAAATATTGTAAAGCATATGCACTCCGAGTGACATATTTAGATTGTTTGGAGTGCGAAACAAAAGAATGTAAGCAGAAAGGAGATAACATGGTAAAACGTTATCTTATGTTAGAACCTGGACAGGAAGTTTTTCTTGTATTTGCAAGTAAGCGTGAAAAATATGACGATAATGTTATTTGCAAATGCATTGTAAAGTATGCGACCGTATACGAAGAAACAACGGTATACACATTAAAGTTAAAAAGTATTGTAGCCGGAAAAAGAAAAGAACATGAAGTAAGATTTTGGGTGAATACATTTATGTGTGAAAACAGTAACATTGATACAGGAACACGCAACATACCGAATAGATACCCTGTATTTACAACGAAGGAGAAATGTTTGGAGTGGTTGAAAGCATGAAGAAAGAAACAGATGATAAGAACTATAAAAAGAGATTTGAAAAAGGTTTTAAACTGTTGTGCGGTTCAAAATCAACATATCAGGTATGGTCAGATTGTATGGCGTTGTTTGCAATAACATTAGCAAATCAAAGTACTTTGCCAATGACCAAGTCTGAACAGTTCAAAGAAGTATGGGATAAAAGAGAAAAAGAATATTTAAGAATTATTAATAATTATTCAAAGAAAGAACAAAAACTTTTTCCGCAAATGTTTGCATTAATTGTGGAAGAGTTAGAAGAAAGACCGAATCAAGATTTGTTAGGTGAATTATATATGATGTTACAAATATCTAACAAAAATACAGGGCAATTCTTCACACCATACGATGTTTGTGAAATGATGTCAAAACTTACATTCGACAGGAAAGAACTAGGAAAAACAGTACACAAGAAAGGCTATGCAAATGTATGTGACTGTGCTTGTGGTGCTGGTGCAACATTAATATCAGCGAGTGAACAGTGTAAGGAAATGTTTAAAAAATATAATTATCAGAATCATGTTTATTTTGTAGGACAAGATATTGATATAACTTGCGTACATATGTGTTACATACAGTTAAGTTTGCATGGCTTAGCAGGATATGTGATACATGATAATTCATTAATCAAACCAGAACCAAAATTACCAGAAGACCTAGAAAAGATATGGTTTACTCCAATGTGGTTCACTGATGTTTGGACAATGCGTAGATTTTTCCATAATCAAGATATTTTAGGGAGGTAGTAATTGTGAGTAAAATAGTAATAGGCATTGACCAGAGTTACGCACGGACAGGAGTAACAATATTGGAGGATAAGAAAATATTAGAAATGCACTCAGTAAATTTTGATGGATGTAAAACTAATACAGAAAAGCGTGAATATTTAAAACAATATTTGGAAAGCCTGTTCGATAATTATAATCTTGATAATGTTACAGTAATCACTGAGCGTATTAGATTACGTTCACAGGGATTTCTTTCAGAAGCATATATAAAGGCAACAGGTGCATTAATTTCAGTTGTAATAGATTGTTTTGCAAAATATAACATTCCAGTGTATAGTGTTGATGTTAGAAGTTGGAAGAGTCAAATCGTAGGTAATAGTAAGCCATTAGATAATCAATATGGAATCAATAAAGAGAAATACCGTACAATCTTGTATTTGCGTGATAAAGGGCTTTTGAAATACATAGCAGAGCCTTATAAGGGTAGGGGTGAAAAAGGCGTAATAAAGGTCAAAATAGACGGTCAGAGAGTACCTTGTAAAATCAATGATGATTTGGCAGATTCCTATTGTATTGCAATGTATGGATTTTTGCCAAAGACAAAACAAAAATTAAAGGAGGAACGATTTTAATGTATAGCTTTTATGATGAACATGGGAAGGAATGTATGTGTGATATGATGGAAGAGTAAGTAAATGAACAAATATGTGATGATTTTATTTGTTTGTTTGCAGGAACAAAGTTATGCGTTGAAGAAATTTGTAGTAGATGCAAATTGAACAATTGCAGAGGATGTAGGCATCTATATGAATGTATAGAAGAATATTAACAGAATTAAAATAATGAAATAGATTTTGTTTAGGGTGTGAACAATCATGCCTAATTTTATTGAAAAAATCAAACAAAACAAAATATTTTCAAATATTTGTTGACAAACAAAAGGAATTATGATAATATAATATCAGAAATAGGGAACAAGTCTTGAAGGAGGACAAAGAATATGAATAGAAAAAAAACAAATAATGATGTAAATATTAGTTTTAATTCAATAGCAGAAGTAGTAAATTATATTGATACAGTAGAAAGAACACCATATTATAAACGTTACCATAAATCAGATGATAATAATTATAATTTTCGTGGTACTCATTCAATGGAAGAAGCAAGAGAACTTTTGTTACATGGATGGGATGATGGGGCAAAACAGTTAAAAGATAAATTGGATGCGAAAGTCAATGTAAATAATACTGGATATAGGAACAAAACATTTTATGATGTTGCAGGATTTCAGTGTAGTGTTCCAAGATATTTACAAGGTATTCCAACAAATATGATAAATAATAAAAGAGTAATGCAAAAACAAAAAGTTGTAAATATAACAAAAGATTTTGGTTATAGTGGTATAACGTCAAAGGAAACAATGATGCATGAAAGTATAAAGTTTTTACAGGCTGTAGAAAAACTTGAACAACAGGGAGTGCGTTGTAATGTGTTTGTTAGTTTCGTTTCAAGAAATCCTGAAATTAATGGATATATTGATATCAGAATGAAAGTAAAAGAAAGTTCACAGCGTATGAACTTAAAGCAACTTGCATTTCCATTAGCACATCCAAGTATGTTTAGAAGAATAACATTCGCTTTAATTGAAAGAATAGAAGATTGTAAAGATTTTGGAATGGGATATGGAAGATGCACAGAATGGGAGACTGTAAAATATTTATACAAGGGTGAATATTATGTGCCAAGAAATGTTAAGGAGGAAGAAATAACAGATATAGAAAAATATAAGGTGCGTTAATTTGCACCTTTATTTTTTTTAATTTGTTGTTGACATTTGTTTTGGTATATGTTATTATAATTACAGAAACAAGATAACAAAACAAAAACAAATGTGAAGGAGAAAATAAAATGATGAAAATAAGAAAATTTGAAAGTGTAAAGTTTAATAAGGAAACAAACAAAATTGAATGTGCAACAATTACTGATTTTGGCACAGTAATAATTAAAAGAACACCAAGAAGACATACGGCTGAAATCAGAGAAGAAATGAAATCAGGCATTTACAGTTTTGAAATTCAAGGAATCATGTATTGTTACAAAGTTGTAGATTGTAATGGAAACATGGAACAGTATAGAGAACCAGAAGATTTCAGAAGTGAAGACAGAACAACAAACATGGTAAGAAAGTCTGGAAGACATGAAGTAAACAAAGACAAAACAGTTCTTACTATTCCAGAAGTTAAACCTGTAAAAGTAAAACCTGTTGAAGAAAAGAAAGAAGAAAAAGAAGAAACAAAGGAAGTAAAACATAGTCAGTATGAAACAATCAAGGCTTGTATTGAGAACGATATTCCAGTATATTTAGCTGGCTCTGCAGGAAGTGGTAAGAATTATACGTTGGAACAAATCAGTTGGGATTTAGGACTTGAGTTTTACTTTACGAACTCAGTACAGCAGGAATACAAACTGACAGGCTTTATAGATGCAGGTGGCGTTTACCATGAAACAGAATTTTATAAAGCATTTAAGAATGGTGGTATCTTTTTCCTTGATGAAATGGATGCATCAATTCCAGAAGTATTAGTTTTACTTAATGCGGCAATTGCAAATAGATACTTCGAGTTCCCAAATGGAAAAATCACAGCACACAAAAACTTCCGTGTTGTAGCCGCAGGTAACACTGTTGGTAGTGGTGCTGATGATATGTATACAGGAAGACTTGTATTAGACCAAGCCACACTTGATAGATTTGCAATCATTGATTTTGATTATGACAGAAACATTGAAATGCATATCTCAAAAGGAAATGCAGATCTTGTAGATTTCATTGAAAATCTGAGAACACAAGCTAATACAAATGGCATTAGAGCAACATTCTCTTACAGATGCATTGGAATGGTAACAAAGTTAGAAAAGACAGGTTTACCACTTGAGCAGATTTTAAGAATTGCAGTGTTTAAGGGAATGACAAAAGATACGATTAACTGTTTCGTATGTTGTGGAAATAAATACAGTGATGCATTAAGAAAAATAAAGGTAGCCTAAAAAGCTACCTTTTCTTATAGCTTCTATAGCTTGTATTTTACGTTTATAGCGTGTTTATATAGTTCAGTGATAAAAGTATAGGGTAAAGTTATAAAATGGCTTAAATCGTTAAAATAGGAGGTTACATCATGAAATGTAATATAATTAAGTGTGACAGAGAGATTGTAAAGAAAC